>ULKW01014501.1_pt1 | contig 16917 bp, 16 predicted proteins | sample 1951281 | NCBI WGS metagenome assembly ULKW01 (sample SAMEA4835513, study PRJEB28245) | human gut metagenome | biome: gut microbiome; material: fecal sample | place: Denmark | collected 2008 | reverse complement strand
AATTATATATGGGGAAGTCTAGAGTTTAATTTCTTTATTACATATTTTATAAAATGTGCAATGTGTGTGATTATAAGTTATTTATTTATTATAGGATTTAAAAAAATAACTAAGAATAAAGTTAATAAATATTTAGGTTTTTAAGGAAAAAGCAGAAAATAAGTTATTGTATTTCAAACAAAATATTGAAAATGATTAAATTACAATGATATAGTAAATTTTATGTGTAATAGTTAGATTGAGATTATGAATAATATGTATAGATTAAATTAAAGCAACTGTTTAAGTAGAAGATAAAATTTAATAGCGAAAGGAGCTGAGAAAATGAAAAAAACAATAAAATTCATACTAATAATTCTTTGGCTCATTACAATATTTATCTTTTCAAATATGCCATCAAAAGAATCAAACGAAAAGAGCAAAGACACAATAGAAACAGCACTGGAAAAATCTGTAAAAATAACAAACCAAGCAGGAATAACAGACAAGCATCCGAGTAAAAGTAGAATTAAAAAAATAGTAAAAACATTAAATAAACCATTAAGAAAATGTGCACACGCTACAGTATATTTTGTGCTAGCAATATTAATAATGAACTTATTAAAGGAATACGATTTAGAAACAAGAAAAAAAGTCATATTAACGATAATATTTTGCTTTTTATATGCATGTACAGATGAATTTCATCAGTTATTTGTAAAAGAAAGAAATGCAAATTTTGTTGATTGCTTAATAGATACTGCAGGTTCTGCAATAGGCTGTGGATTTTACATTATGTGCTGTAATTTTATAAAAATTAATAAAAAATTTTGGAGGTGTAAAAATGCAAACTGCAGATGATTTTGATAAAGAAGAAAAAATAAAGAAACCTAACAAAATACTAAAATTCTTTAAAATATTTGCAATAACAATATTAATAATAATTTTATTATTTGTAGGAATTGTTTTAGGTGGATATTTATACATAAGACATTCAATAGATAAAACACAAAAAGTTGAAATAGATAAAAATACAATAGAAGTAAATGAAGGAGTAAAAGAAAATCTAACAGGATTTAAAACAATAGCACTTTTTGGAGTAGATAGTAGAGAAAATGAACTTGAAAAAGGAACTAGAAGTGATTGCATAATATTAGCAATAATAGACCAATCAAATAAAAAAGTAAATTTAGTATCAGTGTATAGAGATACATATTTACAAATTACAGGAAGAAATTTGGACAAGGTAACACACGCATATGCATTTGGAGGAGCAAGCATGGCTATGAGCACTCTAAATACCAATTTAGATTTAAATATAACAGAATTTGCAACAGTAAATTTTGACTCAATGGTAGATATAGTAGATCAAATAGGAGGAGTTGAAATTACAATTGAACCTTCAGAAATTAAATATATAAATAATTATATAAAAGGAACTTCAGCAACAGTTGGAAAAGCATCATCAGAAATAAAAACAGCAGGGACATATAATTTAGATGGAGTTCAAGCAGTAGCTTACTCAAGAATAAGATATACTGAAGGTGGAGATTATAAGAGAACAGAAAGAATGAGAACAGTATTAATGGCAGTTGCAGAGAAGGCTAAGAAATTGAGTGTAGGAGAATTAAATAGTTTTGCAAACGTTGTTCTACCAAGAGTTTATACAAATATAAGTACAAACGAAATAATGTCTTTAATTCCTGAAATAGCATCATATTCTTTTGAAAAGAATATAGGATGGCCTTATGAAGTAAAAGGGGATATGATAGGTGGAGTATGGTATGGAGTACCTGTAACACTTGAAGAAAGTGTAGAAAAACTTCATAAAGAAGTTTTAGGCAAAGAAGATTATGTTGCTTCTGAGAAAGTTAAAAAAATAAGCCAAGCAATTATAGATAAAACAGGATATAGATAAAAGTTAGATTAAAGGTATTTTTTACACACAATTATCCAAAAAAACAAAATAATAAAGAGAAGAGATTCAAAAGTTAAAAATAAAAATATAAAAAAGTTTATAAAAATAGGTTATTGAAAATATATTAATATTTTCTTTAGCCTATTTTCCTTTTTTTGACAAAAAAATATAAAATAACTCGTAATAACTGAAATAACTGAATTTAAGAACTTTATAAAATAAAAGCAAATAATAAAAAATAAAAAAATCAAAAAAAGATATTGAAAAATGACAATATAAATGATATAGTGACAGTAGACGACACAAAAAGAACACAAAAATAACAAAAACGAAAGGAGCTATGTAAAATTACATAGATAAAAATATATGGGAAAATACGGATTTGATGATGAAGATATAGAAGAATACAATTATAATAAAAGATCAAGAAATGGGAATAAATCAACAAAAGATAAGAAACAAGTAAAGAAAAAAAAGAAAAGTGGAGTAAAAACATTTTTTAAAGTGTTAGGAATAATTCTATTAATACTATTTCTAATTGCATTAGGAGTAGGAATTGGTGGTTATACATATATAAGAAATTCTCTAGGAGAAATGCAGCACGTAGATATTGATGAAAGTTCAATAGAAGTAAATGAAGGCGTAAAGGAAGTAATGAAAGGGTACAGAACAATTGCACTTTTTGGAGTGGATAGTAGAGAAGATCAGTTAGAAAAGGGGACAAGAAGTGATTGCATAATGCTTGCAGTAATAGATCAAAATTCTAAAAAGGTAAAATTAGTCTCTGTTTACAGAGATACTTATCTTTTAATATCTGGAAGAAAATTAGATAAAGTAACTCATGCATATGCTTTTGGGGGACCACAGCTTTCATTAAGTACGTTAAATACAAATTTAGACTTAAACATAAAGGAATTTGCAACAGTTAATTTCGATTCTTTAGTAGATATAGTAGATGCAATTGGTGGGGTAAAAATAAAAATAGAATCATCTGAAGTTAAATATATAAATGACTATATAACAGCAACAGCAGAAATAGTTGGAAAACCAGCTAAAACAATATCTAGTGCAGGAACGTATACATTAGATGGAGTTCAAGCAGTAGCTTATTCAAGGATTAGATATACGGCAGGTGGAGATTATAAAAGAACAGAAAGAATGAGAACAGTATTAATGGCAATAGCAGATAAAGCCAAGACTTTAGGAGTAAGTGAATTGAATAGGTTAGCCAAAACAGTATTGCCAAAGGTTTACACAAATATAAATGCTGATGAAATCATATCACTATTACCACAATTAGCTACATACTCATTTGATGAAAGTATGGGATGGCCTTATGATACAAAAGGAGACACAATAAGTGGAGTATGGTATGGAGTTCCTGTAACATTAGAGCAAAATGTAGAAAAATTACACAAAGAAGTATTTGGACAATCAGATTATAAGGTTTCAGACAAAGTTAAAGAAATAAGTAATTCAATAGTTAAAAAAACAGGATATAAATAAAATTCTAAAAATATTTTAACAGTTAAAAAATTGTAAAAATGAAAGGAGAGGAGTAGGAAAAATAAATCCTACTTACCGAATAATATGGAAGTCTTAGATAGAAATACAATTACAGCTCAAGAAGTAATGTTAGAAAATGTACAAGGGATAGAGAAGAAATTTGACCTTAAGAAATTTTATGTAATAGTAAAAAGATTTATAGATGTATGTGTATCTTTTATAGGATTAATTGTACTATTACCAATATTTTTAGTGATTTCAGTAATTATTAAATTAGACTCTAAAGGACCTGTATTCTTTGTACATAAAAGAGTGGGAAAAGATGGAAAAGAAATAGGAATATACAAATTTAGAACAATGGTAGATAATGCGGAAAGTTTAATTAAAAACTTTACACCACAACAAAAGGCAGAATTTGAATCTAACTATAAATTAGAACATGATCCAAGAGTAACAAAAGTTGGAAAATTTTTAAGAAAATCATCATTAGATGAATTACCACAAATTTTAAATATTTTAAAAGGAGACTTATCAATAATAGGACCTCGTCCAGTAATTGAAAAAGAACTTGAAAAATACGGAAAAAATGCAAAAAAATTTGTAAGCGTAAAACCAGGATTAACAGGATTTTGGGCTGCAAATGGTAGATCTGATACAACATATGCAGAAAGAGTTCAAATGGAACTTTATTACATAGACCATATGTCATTTAAATTAGATGTACAAATATTTTTTAAAACAATAATTGCAGTAATAAAAAAAGAAGGAGCAAGATAAAAGGAGATAGGGCAATGAAAAACATTAAAATGATAGTCGCAACACATAAGAAATATCAAATGCCAAAAGATAAAATGTATTTACCTATTCAAGTTGGAGCAGAAGGAAAAGAAGATTTGGGATATCAAAAAGACAATGAAGGAGAAAATATTTCTAGCAAAAATGCCTATTATTCAGAACTTACAGGACTTTATTGGGCTTGGAAAAATTTAGATGCAGATTATATAGGGTTATCACATTATAGAAGATATTTTTCTGAAAAAAAATTGATACCTTTAAAAGAAGAAGATAGATTTAGAAATGTATTAACATATGAAACACTAGATAAATTATTAGATGATGCAGATATTATTTTGCCAACTAAGAGAAAATATTATATAGAAAATATTTATGATCATTACAAGAAAACCATGTATATAGAACCACTTGATGAGACTAGAAAGATTTTAGAAGAAAAGTATCCGGAATATTTAAAAGAATTTGATAAAATTCATACAAGAACTTCAGCACATTTATTTAATATGTTTGTAATGAAAAAAGACAAGCTAAACGAATATTTAACTTGGCTTTTTGACATATTATTTGAATTAGAAAAAAGATATGATCCTGCACAATATGATAGCTTTCATGCTAGATACCTAGGTAGAATTAGTGAAAGACTTTTGGATGTTTGGATTTATACTAAAGGTTATAAATATAAAGAGGTAAAATTTATGAGCATTCAAAAAGTTCATTGGATGAAAAAAGGTACTTCTTTTCTAAAGTCTAAGTTTACTGGGAAAAAGTATGAGAAGAGTTTTTAGGTGTATTTAAGGAGAAGATGATGTGTGTTTATATAATAGGATTCCTTATATCTTTAATATTAATATGGATATCACAAAATAAGGTTAAATCGAAGAAATCAAAAATTGCACTAATGATATTAGCAGTTGTTCCAATATTTATTATATCAGCATTTAGATATGATGTGGGTGAAGATTATATAAAACGTTATACAAATGATTATTTGAATTTGGCACAGGGAAAAGATGTTGATAATTTAGAAATTGGATTTAAAATAATTGATTATATATGTTTAATTTTTACAAAAGAACCGTACATTCTTTTTATAATAACGTCATTTATAATTTTATCAGTAGTTTATGAAACGATATTGAGAAAATCTTCTAATAAACTAATAAGTATAATGATTTTCTTTTTGGGAGGATTCTTTTTTGCTTCACTAAATCTAGTAAGGCAATATATGGCAATAGCTTTCATTTTACTAGGATATCAATTTTTATTGTCCGATAATAAAATAAAATCATATGTAGGATTTTTAATATGTGGTATAATAGCATTTTTGATGCATTCTTCAAGTATTATATGTTTTATTATGATTTTTCTTAATAGAAAAGTAATTGTTGATATAAAATGGGTATTGCCACTTAGTGCTATAATAATATTGTTAAATGAGAATATTATGAAAATCTTAGAACCAATAATTGAAAAGACAAGATTCGATGTATATTTAAGTGGAAAATTTGCTAAAGGAGAATTTTCGGCATTAAATATTGTAGAAAATTTAATAGTATATTTATGGATGTATGGAGTGTATTTATTTAATAAAAAAAGAAATATTAAATTAGAAAAAGAAGGAATATTATTTTTAAATATTCAAGGAATAGCCTTTTTAGTAACTATAGCAGGTACTATACATATGCAATTCTTAAGGATAGCTATATATTTTTGGATATTCCAAATATTGTCAATACCATATTTTTTATCTCTAATGCCATTCGATTATATTACATTGAAAATTAATAATAAATTAAAGAAATATTTTAAAAGTAAAAATATAAAAAGAGTAGCATACGCTATTATCATAATCGGTTTTATGCTGATTTTTGGGTATACGAATATATTAAATAATGATAATAAAGTTATTCCATATAAAACCGTATTTTCAATTGATAGAGAGTAAAAAGGAGAAAAAATGGAAAAAAAGAGATATGCTTATATAGATTTATTAAAAACAATAGCAATATTAATGGTAATAGCTTTGCATTCTAAATTTTTTTATACGGATTTTATTACATCTCCCAAAGTTACAACTTATCTTCAATATGCTTTAAGAATAATATCAGAGGGAGTAGTAATTTTTATATTTGTTAATCGGGTTTTTACTAATTAATAAAAAGAATTTTGAATTTAAAGAACATCTAAAGAAAACTTTAAAAATATTCAAGTTGTTAATTTTTTGGTCATTAGTATTAACTATAGTTATAAAGCTGATTCAGAATCAAGAGATAAATATAATAGATATAATAAAAAACATATTTACTACGGATATATATAACGAATACACAGGTATATTGTGGTTTTTACAAAATTTAATAGCTCTATATTTAATTTATCCCATGATAAAAATTACACATGATTCAAATAAAAAAGTGTATAACTATATTTGTATAGTACTATTAATAAACACAGTATTAGTAAATTTTCTTAGCTTAATTTCAAATTTAATTCAGACACAGGTATCTTTTAAATATATAAATATAGTTATTGATTATATAAGTAAATTTCAGATATTAACTAATCGTAATTTTCTAATTTTCTTCATGTTAGGTGGATATTTGTATGAGAACAAAGATAAATTTGAAGATAGAAAATTCCGAATAAAATGTATCGCAATGGGAGTAATTTCATGGATTTTATCTTTTGGTTACGCATTTTTAATGTCAAAATTACAAAAAAAAACATATATAGATAGTTTTAATTATAATTCAGTATTTATATTGTTAATAGTTATAGGGGTGTTTGCTTTAACGTATAGATATAAAGATGAAAACAGATGGTATAATGTATTAATAAAATATATAAGTAAAAATTCGCTAGGTATATATTTACTACATATAATAATTATACGAATGATAAACAGATTTTATGTAGGCGAAATGACAATTCTATTTAGATTAGGGAAAGTATTAATAGTATTATTTGCAAGTTTAGGTTTGACGCTTATTATTAAAAAAATACCAAAGGTTAGGGATTGGATTGAAATATAAATTTATAAATAAGTCTAATAAAATAAGTTAAATTTAAATCCTAGATGAAAGGGGGTGCAAAATGAATGAAGTGGTGTCTGTTATTATACCTATTTACAAAGTAGAAAAATATTTACCTAGATGTGTAGATAGTATAATAAATCAAACTTATCAAAATTTAGAAATTATATTAGTAGACGATGGTTCACCTGATAACTGTGGGAAAATGTGCGATGAATATGCTAAAAAAGACGAAAGAATAAAAGTAATACATAAACAAAATGGAGGTTTATCAGACGCTAGAAATTTTGGGATTGAAGAGGCAACAGGGAAATATATTGCATTTGTTGATTCGGATGATTTTGTAACAAAAGATTACATAGAATATATGTATGATATGATCGCAAAATATGATAGTAATTTAGCAATTTCCGGGGTACAAGTAGTTTGGAAAAGTGATGAAATTATAGAAAAACCAGGCACAAAGATAATAAAATTATCCTCAGAAGATACATTTAAGAATCTATTATTTGGACAAGGAATAGACGTATGTGCATATGCAAAACTATACAGAATGGAATTATTTAAAGATATAAAATTTCCAAAAGGAAAAGTATATGAAGATACAGCTATTATGTATAAAATAATAGAAAAAGCAGAAAAAATTGTATATGGAGATAAGAAAAACTATTATTATATAGCAAGAGCAGGTTCAATTTCAAAACAAACAGGATTTAACAAGAATGAAGAGGACTATATTAAGCATACTAGCGAAATGCTTAATTATATAGAAAGCAATTATCCAAAATTAACTACAGCAGTACATAGATTTGATATTTATGCAAAATTCAGAATTTTAAGAATGTTAATGGTTACAAAGCCACGAAATAAACAAATGGAAAAAGAATATATTTTAGGTATAAAAAAATATCAAAAAGATGTGTTGAAGTGTCAAGAAACACCAAAAAGAGATAAAATGGCTATTATTTTACTAAACTTAGGATTGCCAATATTTAAAATAACATGGACGATTTATTGTAAATTTACAAATAGAATATAGATGAAAATAGTGTGTATAGTTAAAAAGGAGCTGGAAAATGGAACAAGATGAAAAAGTATCGATTATAATGCCAACATATATGGGGGAAAAAGTAATAGAAAAAGCGATAAAATCTGTATTAAATCAATCATATAGAAATATTGAGTTAATTGTTATAGAAAATGGTAAAAAAGATAATACACAACAAATATGCCAAAAGTTAAATAAAGAAGATAAGATAAAATATATTTATGAAGAAAATCCTAATGTGAGTAAAGCTAGAACAATTGGAATAAAAAATGCATCAGGGAGATATATAGCATTTATAGATTCTGATGATGAATATGAATCAAATTATATAGAAAAAATGTTGAATAACCTTAAAGATACAAAATCACAGCTTGTGACTTGTGGATATAGAACAGTTCATGAAAGGATTATAAGAAAGGTAGAAAATTTTAAAGAAATTGAAAATACAGAAGATATACAAAAGTATTTAGAAACTTTAAAGGAGAGTTATTTATTTAATGAATTATGGAATAAGCTATATATTGCCAGTATAATAAAAGAAAATAATATCCAATTTAATCAATACTTTGAACTTGGAGAGGACTTTATATTTAATTTAGAATATTTAAAATATATAAAAAAAGCCAGTTATTTAAATGAGCCATTATATGTCTATACAGATGGTAATGATGGATTAAAATTAAAGTATAGAAAAGACAAGTTTGAAATTGAATATAATTTAACAGTATTTCTGGAAAAATTTTATAAGGAACAAAATTTTTCAATGGAATACGTGTATAACCGTTTTGCACGTGTTTATTATAATGGTATTATAAATATTTATAGTGATAATAATCCATCTACTAAAAAAGAAAAAGAAATACAATTAGAAAAATTTATAAATTCGGAAAAGTATAAGAAAGATTTGGATTTTCTTAGAGATAAGATAACAGAAAAAAAATTTAAAATAGCGGTTAATCATTTTTTTCTAAGAGGAAAAATGAAAATAAAATTATTTGTTTTTCTTAATAAGATTAGGAAAAAGAATTAATAAAAAATTGAAAATAAAGGAGTAAATTATTATGAATAAAAAGTTAATTTCAATAGTTTTAATACTATTTATACTATTAACAATAGGAAATGTATCTTATGGTGCTAATTATGGAAATAAATTTGTAAGTATACAAGTGCCAGATTCAATAGAAAGGTATTATAGCAATATAGAAGAAGAAAGTGCATGGGAATCTTTTGATAGATATACAAAAGGTGTTTCAACATATGTTCATTATGATGTATATAAAAAAACAGACTATTATACTACAAATCATCCTGTATATACGAAAGCAGATTTAAATGCAACTGTTTCAAATTATAAAAAAAGTGTTGAAACTGCTGGAGATAGTTTGAAAATTTATTATCAACAATTAATAGAATTAAATGGTTGCAGGGGAATGAGATTTGCATATAAGCGTTATGATTCTAGTCTTAATCAAAGCTATTATATAGATCAATATTTTTTATTATCTGATCATTATGAATACGAACTAGAACTTCAAAGTACATCAAGTACATTTATAGAAAGTAAAGAAGAAAAAGCGATAATAAATTCATTTAAAATAAAAGATACAGTAAATAAAAGTAGAGGAATACCTTTTATAGATGTACCAAGTAATTCTTGGTATGAAAATGCAGTAAAATATGTTTATAATAAAAACATTATCAAAGGAGCAAATGAGTATACATTTTTACCAAATGATAATTTAACAAGAGGACAACTTGTAACAATTTTACATAGAATGGAAGGTCAACCAAACGTATCAGGAAAAAGCAAATTTTCTGATGTTCAAAATACTAAAGAATATTATTATACAGCAGTAAAATGGGCTTCAAAAAATAATATAGTAAATGGATATTCAAATGGGAAGTTTGGACCAAATGATCAAATTACAAGAGAACAGTTAGCTGTTATGTTGGAGAATTATTGTAGATATAAGGGAAAATATAAAAGCAAAAATGTCGATTTATCAAAATATAAAGACTCAAATAAAATATCAAGTTATGCAAAATATGCAATGAACTGGGCTATAGGAAATGGTGTAATAACAGGCTCAGAAGGAAGAATAAATCCTCAAGGAAAGGCAACTAGAGCAGAAGCGGCATCAATGCTTTATAAATATTGTACAAATATTAAATAAAAATATATGTGAGGGAATAAAAATGAAAGTATATGTTGATGCATATTTAGCAAAAAATTTAGGGGATGATCTTTTTGTTGATATATTAACAAAAAGATATCCTAATCATAAATTTTTTACTATAGCTGAAGGTGAAAAAGGATATAACAAAAGCAACTTAAAAGTATATAGTAATAAATATTTTTTTAAGTTTTTGAAGAAGTTTCAATTAGAAAAATATTTAGCTAATAGGTATGACACTGTTGTAACAATTGGCGGAAGTATGTTCATGGAAAATAATGATAGTGATAGAGATTTTTCACTTGGAAAAAATAAAAGATATATGTTAGGTGTAAATTTCGGACCATATAAAACAGAAAAATATTACCAAAATATATATGCAATGATCAGCAATTTGGAGGATGTGTGTTTTAGAGATAGATATTCATATAATCTATTTAAAGATTTACCAAATACAAGATGTGCATCAGACATAATATTTTCAATGGATACATCTAATGTAAAAATAACAAATAGAAAAAGAGCAGTAATATCAATCATATCTCCAAAAGACAAAATAAATGAAAAATATAATGAAAAATATGAGAAAAAGATGATTGAATTAATACAATTTCTCGAAAGTAAAGGATATGAAATATGCTTAATGTCATTTTGTAAAATAGAAAATGATGAAGAGGCGATAGAAAATATAATAAAAAAGCTTTCGGAAAATCTTAAATCTAAAATAGAAAAATATTATTATAATGGAAATATAGAAGAAGCTTTAAATGTTTTAGGTGATTCACAATTAATAGTGGGAGGAAGATTCCATGCAAATATTATAGGATTAGTTTTAGGAAAAAGCATATTGCCAGTTTTATATAGTGATAAAACATTACATGTGTTGCAAGATATGGAAATAGACGTTCCAATAATAGACATTAGAAAATTAGATGAGTTTGATATACAAAAATTAACAGACGAGCAATTAAATAAACATTTTGATGTAGAAATACAAAAAAATGATGCAAAAAGACATTTCGAAAAATTAGATATTCTTTTGGGAGGAAAAACAGATGAGTAAAGGCAAAGACTTAGCAAAAAACACTGCAATAGTATCTATTGGAAAAATATGTACACAATTAATAACATTTTTCTTGTTGCCAGTATATACAGCAGTATTAAGCAATGAAGAATATGGAGTAGTAGACTTATTGAATACTTTAACAAGTCTACTATTACCAATAGCTACATTGCAAATTGAGCAAGGAATATTTAGATATTTAATTGATTGTAGAGAAAATAATAAAAAACAAACAAAATTAATAACAACAGTAATAAGATTCATGATTATACAATCAGCAGTATGTATAATCATTTTTTTGTGTGTAAGCCCATTAATACATAATGAATACAAATATTTTTTGATGGCCAATTTACTTATGGGAATATTTTCGAGCTTATTATTACAAATATGTAGAGGGCTGGGAGATAATGCTACATATGCAATAGGAAGTTTTATAACAGGAGCAATAACAGTACTATTAAATATAATTTTTATAGTAGTGTTTCATTGGGGAGCATATGGAATGCTTGGAGCAACAGCAATTTCTAATCTGTTGTGTTCACTATATTTATTGATGAAAAAGAAAATATATAAATATATAAAGCCAAAGCAATATGATAAAAAAATATTAAAAGAAATAATAAAATATTCTGTACCTCTAATTCCAAATATGATCTCATGGTGGATTGTTAGTGCATCAGATAGAACAATAATATCAGCAGTAATAGGAATAGCACAAAATGGAATATATTCAGCAGCAAATAAATTTTCAGGAGTATTTACAACATTATATAGTGTATTTAATTTAACATGGACAGAATCTGCATCAATAAATATAAGTTCTGAGGATAGAGATGAATTTTTTAGTAAAATATTAGATTTTGTAATAAGATTTTTTGGATGTCTATGTTTAGGAACAATAGCAGTAATGCCATTTGTATTTAATATACTGATAAACGAAAAATTTGCAGAAGCATATTATCAAATACCAATTTTAATATTAGGCTCTATATTTAATATATTAGTTAGTTTTTTAGGTTCAATATATGTTGCAAAAAAATTAACAAAAGAGATAGCAAAAACATCTATAATAGCAGCTTTAGTTAATATATTTGTAAATATAGTGCTAATCAAACCGATAGGATTATATGCAGCTTCAATTTCAACAGTTATTGCATATGCTTCAATGTTTGCGTATAGATGGATAGATGTTAAAAAATATGTTAAATTTAATTTGAATAGGTCTTTGATGTTTATTTTAATAGTAATGTATGGTGTAACAATTTTTACATATTATTGCAGAAATAATGTAATTTCTGCAATTGTACTTGGACTTGTCTTTGTTTTTGCTATAATAGTAAATATAAATAGTGTAGGTTATTTAAAGCAAATTGTTAAAGATAAAATAAAAAAATAAGCAAATAATTTATAGGAAACTAATATACAAAATTTAATTTGTATGATAAAATGTTCATAAAAAAAGAAGGAGGAACCTAAATGAAAATTAAGAAAAAAATACTTTTAATTATAATTTTTATTGGAATGATATTATTATTTACAACAAAAAGTAATGCAACAACAGTAAATGATTTGAAAAATAAATTTCCAAATGGAAAGTATTGGAACCACATAGCTGGAAATGGACATAAGTACATTAGTTATATAGATCAAGGTAGTTGCAATAATCCAGATGGATGGACAGATCAACCATGTAGATATCATAATGGATCAGAGGCACCATGGGGACAACCAGATTGTACCAGCTTTGATGGTGGACAAGAATGTTTAGGTTTTGGAAGAAAACTATTTTATGATTATTATGGGGTTTGGGCAACAAGTTGTAAGACATCAGGCTATGTAGAAAAAACAGATTTAAAACCAGGAGATGTATTAACATATGTTGGAAAAGGAACTAGTGGAGGAGAGCATACGGTATGGATAACAGAAAAAAAATCAGACCATTATGTCATTGCAGATTGTAATTGGGGTGAGACATGCATAATTAGATGGGATGTAAATTTATATTTTTCAGATATAACATATGTAAGTTATGCAAGTAGAGCTCCATGGGAGATTTATGATGGAGATAATGAAAAACCTGTGCTTTCAAATATACATGTACATGCACAAAGTATAGGAAAAGATGACATAAGAGTCCGTGTTTATGCAACAGATAATGTAGGAGTAACGAAAGTAAAGTTTTCAGCATGGCAAACAGGAAATTCAGCTACTAGTGGAACAACAAAATGGGCAACATCATTAGGAAATGGTTATTGGGAAACAACATTTACAAAAGCAGAAGCAAATATTAATGGAGAAAATTTGGGTTGTATAAGAGCATGGGCATATGATGCAGCAGGAAATGAATCAAATTATGATGGAATATATGATTTTGTATTTGGTCAAAAAGTTAATTTAGGAAATAATTTTGTAGCAAGAATTGTACCTAAAATGGCAAAAAGTTATTGTATAGGATTAAGTGGTACAAATAATGGTGATGATTTAAAATTAAAAACAAAAAATCAAAACGATGATTCACAATTATGGTCATTTATAAGAAACTCAAATGGAACATATCAAATAATAAATTTAAAAGCAAATAAATCATTTGATACAGATGGAGGAGAAGAAGCTAGAGATAATGGAACAATAATGCAGTTATGGTCATATGTTGGATCTGCACCACAAATGCAATATGTAATTCAATCATATAATGGTGGATATAGATTTGTACCAACAAATCAAGATAGAGTAAGAGCAGTTGATTTAAAAGACGGAAAAGCACAAGAAAATCAACCAATTATAATATATGAAGTTGCAAACAAAAGTAACAAAGCACAAACATGGACATTAGAAAAAGTTGCAACATCAATTTCAATGAATATAAATAGTACAGCAGTAAGAAAAGGAGAGACAAAACAATTATCGGTAAAATATAATCCAACAGATGTTGCAAACAAATCAGTAAAATGGACGACAAGTGATCCAAAAATAGCAACAGTTAGTTCAACTGGAGTTGTAACAGGTGTAAAAGAAGGAACAGTAACAATAACAGCAACAACAACAGATGGAAGCAATAAAAAAGCAACATGTAATGTAACAATAGCAATGCCATTTAAAGATGTAGATACATCATATTGGGCATATACATCAATAAAATGTATGTATGAAAGAAAATATATGTCTGGAGTAAATACAACAACATTTTTACCAAGAGCTAAAATAACAAGAGGAATGATAGTAACAATATTACATAATATGGAAGGACAACCATATATATCAGGAAAATGTAAATTTTTAGATGTTCAAAACGCAAATGAATGGTATTATTCAGCAATAAAATGGGCATCTGCAAATAATATAGTAAGTGGATATTCAAATGGAAAATTTGGACCAAATGATCCAATAACAAGAGAGCAATTAGCAGTAATATTAAATCAATATTGTAAATATAAAGGAAAGTACAAAGCAGTAAAAGCAGATTATAGCCAATTTAGTGATAGTAATAAAATAAGTAATTTTGCAAAATGGGGAATGAACTGGGCTGTAGGAACAAATGTTATAAATGGTTCAAATGGAGAATTAAATCCACAAGGAACTGCAACAAGAGCAGAAGCAGCAGTAATGATTTGTAATTATTGTGCAAAAATTAAATAAAAATATTTGAAAGGATAGCAATGAATGAACTAATAAAGTCTGAAAAAAACACTAAAAAATTTTTGGTAATTCAATCATTAAGATTTATTGCATTTTTTATGATTTTTTTGCAACATACAACGCAATATCATGATTTTAAATATTATAGTGCAGGATTAGCTGTAAGTTTTTTTATAATACTTAGTGGATTTTTGAATGGATAAAAAAATTATTTTTAAATATTTTTCCACTATTATTTGGAACGTAACAAATAAAGCTATGAGATATTTTGCATTAATTTTTATATTTAGTACTATAATTATAATTTCAAGCTTTATACATAAAAGTATGGCAAGTAAAAAATGCACATAATGGATATATATAAGCATAGATTGAGGAGTTAATAAATGAAGAAGAAAATCTTAAAAATAGTAATAATACTAATTATTTTAAGTATAGCAATAAATTCCTTTTCTTTAATATCATTTGCAACAAACAGAACATATAATCAAAAAATAATTAGTGCTCAAAAGGTAAGAAATAATGGAGTAAACAATTTTCCGGAAAGTTATCAAATATTATTAAATAAATTAGTAGAAAAAAATGGATACAATAATTGGAAATTTAAAGCGTTTTATACAGATATTAATTGGAATGATCTAATTCAAAATGAAACAATGCACAAGAAAAACACAATATACAAGAGTTTAACATCTCCATATCCAGATAGTTGGTATTGTAGTTGCAAACAAGAAGGAGATACAAATTATTATTGTGCATCAAAAGATATTATAGAATACTATTTAGATCCAAGAAATTTTTTAACAAGTGTAACAATATTTCAATTTCTAGATTTATCAAATAATTCAGAAATATCAGTAAGCCAAATAGAAAAAATAGTAAAAGGAACATATTTAGATGGAACAACAAATACAGGTATAAGGTATGCACAAGCTATTAAAGACGCATCAAATGCTTCAGGAGAAAGTGCATATAGTATTGTAATAAGAATATTTCAGGAAATAGGAAAAGGAGAAAATAAACCATATTTAATTTCGGGAAAAGATAAAGATTATCCCAATGTATATAATTTCTATAATTATGGTGCATTTGATGGAGAAGATAATATAAAAAGTGCGTTGGAATATGCTAAAGATCAAGGATGGAATACAGAATACAAAGCAATCGTAGAGGGAGCTAAAATGGCATCAAATTCATACTTGAAGAGAGGACAAAATACAAAATATTTATACAAATTTGATATAGTTGGAAGTACAAAACAGGATTTATATGAAAAACAATATATGACAAATGTACAAGATCCAACAAGTCAATCTCAAATGTTGTATGAGGCATATGAAAAAAATGGATTATTAAGTAATGAATTAACTTTCATAATACCAATTTATAAAAATATGCCAACATACAAAAAATTGCCATCAGAAGAAGTTGGAAATTTATATTATGTGAGTTCAAATTACAGTAATGTATATTTAAGAAGCGGACCTGGAGGCAAAACAAGTGGCTATAAAAATATAGCATCATTAAAAAAAGATACATTAATAAATGTATTGCAGACAGGAATAAATGGCTGGGCAAAGGCAAAAGTGGATGGATTAACAGGATATATTTCAGAAGAATATATAACAAAAGTAAATATAAAAAAAGATATATATAAAGTTCCATCAGACACAGAATTATCATTTGGAGATGTAGATAGTGATAGTTGGTATTATGATGCAATTAAATACTGTGTATCAAATAAAATAATGTCAGGGGTTAAT
>ULKW01004392.1_pt1 | contig 17059 bp, 14 predicted proteins | sample 1951281 | NCBI WGS metagenome assembly ULKW01 (sample SAMEA4835513, study PRJEB28245) | human gut metagenome | biome: gut microbiome; material: fecal sample | place: Denmark | collected 2008 | reverse complement strand
AATATATTTTATTATAAATTCTTTTTTATTATATGTCAATACATAATTTGATATATTGACTCACTTTTTTTCAAAATTTATTCTAATTCGACATTTTTTTGAATTAGTTTAAACTTTAATTTAATTTTTATCTCATTAATCTTTTATTACATCCAATGTATGCATAGCTCTTGTAAATGCCACATATAAAAGTTTTATATCTAATTTACTGCTACTGTATTTATCATAGTCAAAAATTATTACATTATCAAATTCTAAGCCTTTAGATAAATATGAAGGAACCACTATCAAACCTCCCTCATATTTAATTAAATCATTTGAAATTAAATTTGCAAAAATATTATAATCTTCAAGTTTTTTTTGTATTTTCAAACAAGTATCTGCATCTTTGGCAATTATGGCAATATTTTTAAATCCTTCATTTTGTAATTCCTTTATTTTTTCTAATGTAATCATAATTTTTTCTTCAAATTTTTTTGCACTGGTATAGGTAACATTCCTTCCATGCCTTGATAAAGGAATAGCTAAGTTTAAATTTTCTTCACTAGAAATTTTTGATAATATTTTATTTGCTTCATTCATAATTTCATAAGTTGTTCTATAACTATTGCTTAACATCTCAATTTTTGCATCTCCTCCAAATACTTCTTCATTTATCTTTTGCCAATTATTTGTACCTCTATACGAATAAATTCCTTGTGCAATATCACCTAATATAGTCATTGATTTATTATTTCCTAAAACTTCATTTAATACATAAAATTGAAATTCACTAAAATCTTGTGCTTCATCTATTACAATATGTTTTAATGAAAACCTTTCTTGTAATCCGTAAATCTTATATTTTAGATACAAAAGAGCTGCTACATCTTCATATTCAATCTTTTTATTTTTAACGTTATTATTTAATTCTTTTATAACATACTCTGCAGTTGCACTATCTATATATTTTAGCAAATTCTCTTTATTATTTAATATTTCCTTATAATATTCTAAAATGCCTCTCAATTTTATACCTTTTATATAATCTTTTACTAATTTTTTTCCGCCCTTTAATAAGTTGCTTATTTCATATTCGGTTTCTTCAAAAATTTTCATTCTTTCTTTTTTATTTTCTTCTGAAATTTTATCTAATTTTACTTTACGACTTTCTGTTATAATATCAATAATGTTATTGCTTCTTTCTTTTAATCTTTTTTCCATAATGCTAGTTAAAATTTTTAAACTTGCATTTAATGAGTTCCTTTTTAACGCGTCTTCCAGTAAACTTTGTAATTCTTTATGTTCAAATATTATTATTTTACATATTTCAAAATTTTTTTGTGGAAGTATATTTTTATATAAATTATTCAGATAATTATCTAGTACTATCTTAAAGTTTAAACTTGATTTAAAAATTGCTGATTTCTTGACTATGCTTGCATCTTCACTATTTTCAACTATTTTTGAAAGTTCAATATTTGGATTTAATACTTTAATATTTGTTTTAATAATTTCCATTGCAAATTCCTCAAAAGTTTGTTGTTTTACATTTTCTACACCTAAGTCAGGTAAAACATTTGATATATAGTCCAAAAAGAATTTATTTGGTGCAAGAATAAGAAAATCATCTGCCTTAAAATTTTCCTTATATGTATATACTAAGTAAGCAATTCTATGAAGTGCAACTGTTGTTTTTCCTGATCCTGCAACTCCTTGAACTATTAACGGTTTAAACATATTTGCTCTGATTATTTGATTTTGCTCAGATTGAATTGTTGATACTATATTTTTAAGTCTCTTGTCAGACTTTTCATTTAAACAATCTTGAAGCATCTCATCATTTGTGGTAATGTCTACATCTCTATAATTTATTAATTTTCCGTTTTCTATAGTATATTGCCTTTTTAAACTTAATTCTCCTTCAATTATTCCTTCAGGACATTCATATTTTGTTTTTCCAATCTTTCCATCATAATAAATACTCGCTATAGGTGCTCTCCAATCAACTACTGCAACATTAGAGTCATCATCAAATATTGTCGCTTTTCCAATATAAATTTCTTCTTTATTTGATTGTTTTAAATTATCTTGTTTGAAATCTATTCTTGCAAAATATGGGGTTAATTGTGCCCTTTTTAAACTCTTTTCTTTCGTGTAGAATTCTTGTTCTAAACTTCCTATAAGATATTCATCTTCTGTTGTTTTTAATACATTTGTATATAGAATGTCATTTCTTTTTAGGTTCTCCTCTACAAGTATCAAAATTTCTTGAAGTTTTTTTATTTCTTCTTCCATTTCTTTTCCTCCTTTTTATTTTTTGAACCAATAACTAATTTCTTTTTTCGTTTACATAAGAAAAAAGCTGGAATTTTTGGTTTTTTCCCTTGGTTCCAACTTTTTTTAAATATTATCTCATTTACATTACTTTTCTAGTATAACATATATTATTGTGTACTGTCAAGTGTTTTTTTGTTAAAATCAGTGAATATGTAAAAATTTTTCATATTTATTTTTTACTTTATAATATATTGAAATCAAATTTTATTTATGATATACTTTTTTTAAATTTATACAAAAGGAATTGGGAAGAATGGAACATTGGAGTGTTGAAGATTATAAAAATTATACTAATAAAACTGTCAAAAAAACAAAATATAGAGCAACGAAAACCTCTGTGGATGGTCATACATTTGATAGTTTGAAAGAAGCTGAATATTATCAAAGTTTAAAACTGAGACTTCAAGCTAAAGATATAAAAGGATTTTGCATACAACCTACTTTTATTTTAGCACCTGGTCTTAAATATAAAGCTGATTTCATTGTTTTTAATAATGATTCTACTTATGATGTAATTGATGTAAAAGGTTTTAAAACTAAAGAATATATTACAAAAAAGAAAGTTTTTGAAGATAAGTATAATTTAAAAATAACAGAGATTTTTTAAAAATCCCTGTTATTATTTTATTCCCAAAACTTGCATGGCATCATTTAAATTTTTAACACCAATTATTTGAATTTTATATTCTTCTTCTAAATACTTTTTATTATTTTCTGGAATAATACACCTTTTAAATCCAAGTTTTTCTGCTTCTTTTAGTCTTTTTTCAATCATACTTATTCTTCTTACTTCTCCCGTTAGACCAACTTCACCCATAATTACAGTATCCTTTGAAATAGGTACATTTTTAAAACTTGAAGCAACTATACAACATACTCCTAAATCAATTGCAGGCTCATTTAATTTTATACCTCCTACAACATTTAAATAAATATCTTGCCCTCCTAACATTAGTCTTGATCTTTTTTCAAGAACTGCTACTAGAACTGCTAATCTATTATAATCAAAACCGTTAGCTGTTCTTTTAGGTATTCCAAAAACACTTTGAGATGTTAAAGCTTGAATTTCCACAAGCATAGCTCTCGTTCCCTCAATACTTGCAACTATTCCTGAACCTGATGGATTATCGTCTCTTTCAGAAATTAGAATTTCAGAAGGATTTGTTATTTCACATAGTCCTTCTCCCTTCATTTCAAACATACCGATTTCATTTGTAGATCCAAATCTATTTTTTACTCCCCTTAAAACTCTATAAGAAAAATATCTTTCTCCTTCAAGATATAAAACAGTATCTACCATATGTTCTAAAACTCTTGGTCCTGCAATTGTTCCATCTTTTGTAACATGCCCTATAATTATCGTTGTAATTCCTTGTGATTTACAAATCCTCATAATTTGGGATGTTATTTCTCTTACTTGGCTTACGCTTCCTGCTGCCGCTGTTATATCTTCAGAATACATCGTCTGAATAGAATCTATAATAACTAGTTTAGGCTTTATTTCTATTATACTGTCATTTATTGAAGATATATCCGTTTCGCCAAGAAATAAAATATCATCATTATTTATTCCGAAGTCTATCTGCTCTTAATTTTATTTGTTCCGCAGATTCTTCACCTGATACATATAAAACTTTTCCTTCTCCTTTAATCTTATCACAGATTTGAAGAATTAGTGTTGATTTTCCAATCCCTGGTTCTCCTCCTAACAAAATCAAAGAACCATTTACAATACCTCCACCTAAAACTCTATCCAATTCATTAAATCCAGTAGAAATTCTAGCAACATCTTGTCCTTTATAAGAACTTAGCTTCTTTGGTTCGTTCTTTTCTTTTATTCTTTTTACTCCGTTTTCAATATGAGTTTCTATTTTTTGTTCAAAAAAAGTATTCCAGCTATTGCAAGCTGGACACTTTCCCATCCACTTTGGACTTTCATATCCGCATTCATTACAAACAAAAACTGTTTTGTTACTCGATTTTGCCATTTTTTTCCTCCAAAATAAATTATATCCTATTTTCCCAAAATTACATTTTTAGTTTACATTATTTTTTCTTTAATTTTAACTAAAGTATTTAAAGCATCTATAGGAGTTAACTCGTTTAGATTAATTTTATCTATTTCTTGAGCAATTTCTGCAATTTTAAAGTTAAACATATCAAATTGTCCTTCAACTACTTTTTTGTTTTCTTTTGGTTTCTCAGAATTGTTTCCAAATACACTTTTTCTTTCCATTGTTCTTAATATTTCATTTGCCCTTTTAGTAACATCTTTTGGAACTCCTGCAAGTTTTGCAACGTGAATACCATAACTTTCATCTGTTCCACCTGGTACTATCTTTCTTAAAAAGATTATATCTTCACCTTTTTCTTTTACTGCAATTGAGTAGTTATTTATTCCTTCTATTTTATCTTCAAGCTCTATCAATTCATGATAATGTGTTGCAAATAAAGTCTTAGCTCCACATTTAGACTTATCTGCAATATATTCAGCAACAGCCCAAGCAATTGATAATCCATCAAACGTAGAAGTTCCTCTACCAATCTCGTCTAAAATGACTAAACTATTTTTTGTTGCCTCTTTTAAAATTGTTGCCACTTCCATCATTTCAACCATAAATGTACTTTGTCCCATACTTAAATCATCTGATGCACCAACTCTTGTAAAAATTTTGTCAACGATTCCTATTTGAGCTGATTTTGCAGGAACAAAACTTCCTATTTGGGCCATTAATGTTATTAATGCTGTTTGCCTCATATATGTAGACTTTCCTGCCATATTAGGTCCTGTTATAATAGATAGTCTTGATTCATTTTCATTTAAATATGTATCATTTGAAACAAAACTACCAAATGGTAACATTTTTTCTATTACAGGATGTCGACCTTCTTTAATGTCAATAACTCCATCATTTTCTATTTTAGGTTTACAATAGTTCATATCTTCTGCAACCGTTGCAAATGATACTAAAACATCAAGTGATGATATCATTTCTGCTGTAATTTGAAGTCTTTGAACATTTTTAGCAATTTGTTTTCTAATTTTATCAAATGCCTCTAATTCAAGTTTTATTACTTTTTCTTCAGCTCCTAAAATTTGGTTTTCAATATTTTTAAGTTCTTCTGTAATATATCTTTCTCCATTTGTTAATGTCTGCTTTCTTATATATCTATCTGGAACTTGATCTTTATATGTATTTGTAACTTCTATATAATATCCAAAAACTTTATTAAAACCAACCTTTAATGACTTTATTCCTGTTTTTTCTTTTTCATCAAGTTCTAGTTGCATAAGCCAAGATTTTCCATCTGTTGTTGCAGTTTTTAATTTATCTATTTCTTCATTATATCCCATTTTTATATATCCACCGTCTTTTGTTAACATTGGTGGGTCATCTACAATTGAAGAGTCAATTAATTCATAAATATCTTTTAATTCGTCTATATTTTCATAAATATATCTTATATAACTACTTTTAGCATTCGATATTATATTTTTGACTTCTGGAACTTTGCCTAGAGAATTTTTTAATGTTATCATATCTCTTGGCGTTCCATTGCCATATGCCATTTTTCCTGCTAAACGTTCAATGTCATATACTTTTTTTAAAGCTTCTGTAACTTCTCCTCTTAGCATCAAATCATTTTTCAATTCTTCAACCGCATCTAGTCTTCTATTTATTTCGTTTAAATCAATTAATGGGTCACTTAACCATCTTCTTAAAAGTCTACCTCCCATTGATGTTGATGTTTTATCTAATACCCAAAGCAAAGTGCCTTTTTTTGATTTATCTCTCATTCTTTCTGTTATCTCAAGATTCCTTCTTGCATTTATATCTAAGGCCATATATCTTGAAACAGTATAAATTGTAATTTTATTAATATGATCAAGTGATGTCATTTGGGTTTGATTTAAATATTCTACAAGTGCATTTATACTACATACAGCAAGCTCTAAATTATTTAAATTAATCTCTGCTCCTTTAATGTCATGAATTTTAAATCTATTTAAAATATTTTCTTTTTCGTCATAGAAATATTTGTCTTCAAAATTACTGATATATGCATTTTCAAATCTTTCTTTTATTTTTGAAATTTCTTCTAAAGAATTTGTCATCAAAGAATTAACTATAATTTCAGATGGTGAAAATCTTGCAATTTCATCAAGTAATACAGGAAAATTATTAACTTCTTTTATTTGACTTGAATAAAATTCTCCTGTTGTAATATCAGTAATCGCTATACCATAGTAAATTCCTGACTTAAATATACTCATTATATAGTTGTTTTTTCTTTCTTCAAGCATATTTGATTCTACAACTGTTCCAGGAGTTACGACTTTTATTACACCTCTTTTTACAATTCCTTTCGCTGTTTTAGGGTCTTCTAATTGTTCGCATATTGCTACTTTGTATCCTTTTGCAATTAATCTAGCAATATATGTGTCTGCTGCATGATGTGGAATTCCACACATAGGTGCTCTTTTTTCTAACCCACAATCTTTTCCTGTAAGTGTAAGTTCAAGTTCTCTTGAAACATTTTCTGCATCATCAAAAAACATTTCATAAAAGTCTCCTAATCTGTAAAACAAAATACAGTCAGGATAATTTTCTTTTGTTTCTAAATACCTTTGCATCATTGGTGAACACTTTGATTTATCTACATTCATTTATTGTTTCTCCTTTAAAATACCACATATGATCTTCAATTAATTTTACGTCAATTATATTATTTATTAAATTATCTGATCCTTCAAAAACAACAACTTTATTTGTTTCCGTTCTACCTGTAAGCATCTTGTCATTATTCTTACTCTTTCCTTCAACTAAAACTTTTTGAATCGTATTTACATATTCTTTATTATTTTCTGCAATTTGAGATTCAACTAATGTTTTTAATTTATCAAATCTTTTATGTTTAATATCTTCAGGAACTTGGTTTTCCATTTTATCTCCAGGAGTTCCTACTCTTCTTGAATATATAAACATAAATACTTGTTCAAATTTAACCTTTCTAACAACATCTAAGGTATCTTCAAAATCTTCCTCGCTTTCACCTGCAAATCCAACTATTATATCTGTTGAAAACTTTATATTTGGAATTTTTGATTTTATTTTTTCTACTAAATTTAAATATTGTTCTTTTGTATATTTTCTATTCATTATTTTCAGCATATTAGTACTTCCAGATTGAAGTGGTAAGTGAATAAATTTGCATACTTTTTCTGACTCTGCAATAGCTTCTATAACATCATCTGTAAAATCTTTTGGATGTGGTGAAACAAAACGTATTCTTTCAATTCCATCTATTTTATTTATTGCTTTTAAAAGCTTAGCAAATGAGTTTATTTCTTTGTATACACCTTCTTCATCTACCAATTTTCCTTGTCTAATTGCTTCCATTTCACTTCTTAAATATGAGTTTACATTTTGCCCAAGTAAAACAATTTCTTTGTATCCTTCTTTAGCTAATTCTCTGCATTCTTTTAAAATATCTTCAGGATTTCTGCTTCTTTCTCTTCCTCTAACATATGGTACTATACAATAAGAGCAAAAATTATCGCACCCATACATTATTGTTACAGATCCTGATATTTTATTATCTCTTTTAATTGGCAAATTTTCATATACTTCTCCATTTATGTCTATTACGTCTTTTATTTTCTCTTTATTTTTAATAACTTTATATAAATCTTCAGGAAATTTATGAAGTGTGTGTGTTCCAAAAACAACATCTATATATGGATATGATTTTTTTATTTTTTCTTGTATATGTTTTTCTTGCATCATGCATCCGCCAACTGCTATTACTAAATCATTTTTTTCTTTTAAATTTTTAAGTTCTCCTACTTTGCCAAATAGCCTTTCTTCAGCGTTTTCTCGTACACAGCATGTATTTATTAATGCTAAATTTGCATCATCAATTTTCTCTGTTCTTGAATATCCCATTTCTTCTAACATACCACTTAATTTTTCTGAATCATTTTCATTTAATTGACATCCCATTGTAAGTATATAATATTTCATATTTTTTCCATTATGTATATCTCTAACTTTTTCCATATATTCCTTTTGTAAATTTATTTCTGCTTCTTCTTTTTTCAATTTGATTCGCCCTTTCTTTTTATTATTTCAATTATTTACTTTTCTTTTTTTATTTTACTCTTTTCTACTAATATATCACCAAAAATTTCTTCTTGATTGGTTATAACCTTATTTTTCCTTGATAATTCCAACAATCCGGAAAAGGCTGTAACAACTTCGTTTTTGCTATTTTTCTTTGTTGTATACATTCTGTTAAATACAAATCTTTTATTTTTGATTAATTCCTTAAACATTTGCTTTACTTTACTTGTTACAGTAAATTGTTCTGTTAATTTTATTTGTTCAATATTTTTTGCATTTTTATTTAATTTTTCTTTGTTAGAATTTACTATTTTTTCATAAACTTTTGGAATAATTTTGTCATCATATTCAACTTTTAATTCTTGTTTTGGAAGTTCCATTTCTTCAGGCGCTTTATATATTCTGTTTGAATACATCTCAAAATTATTTTTAAACTTTACAACTGCATCTTTATATTTTTTATATTCAATAATTCTTCTTATAAGTTCTTCTTCTGTTATTTCATCTTCTTTTTCTTCTTGATTTGGCAATAATTTTTTTGATTTCATATATAAAAGAGTCGATGCCATAACTAAAAATTCGCTTTTCACTTCTAAGTTCTCTTTTTCCATTTGCTTTATATACTCTAAATACTGGTCTGTTATCTCATCTAGTTTTATATCATATATATTCATTTTATTTTTTTCTATAAGCATACATAGTAAATCAAGTGGACCTTCAAAATTTTCAACTTTTATTTTATATTTTCCTGTTTGTAATGCTAAAATTGACATTTAATTTTTCCTTTCATTTTTGATTAATTTCATCTATTGCTTTTCTTATATTTTCTAATTTATAACCTTTTCTTATTAAATAAGCTCTTATTTCGTTTTCGTCTTTATCTGATTTTTTTAAAATTATTTTTTTTGCACAATTTAATTCATATTCTTCTAATTCTTCTTCGTTTATATATATATATCTTTCTATTTCATCCTTCTTAATTCCTTTTGAAAGTAATTTATATTGGATTTCTTTTATCGACTGTGTTTTTAATATCATTATATTTTGAACCATTTTTCTTAAATAGTCATTATCATCAATATATTTAGCATCTTTTAAATATTCTATAATGTCATTTAATATTTCTTCTTCCATACTATTTTTGAACTTATCTCTTACTTCTTTTTCTGTTCTTCTTTTATATACTATATATTTCATTATCCTTGTTTTTTGTTCATCAAATTCTTCTATTGTGTACATCTACAATTCTCCTTTTATTGTTACATTTTACTATAAATTACTTAAAAATTCAATTAAATTAAAAAATTTGTTTTAAAATGTTATAAAAAATTCACCTTGAACTTAATCTCTTAAATTCAAAGTGAAATCTATATTTAAATTTTATTTTGTGATTATTGTGTTTTAATCTGAAAGACCAGTAGAACCAAAAGTAAGATCTTCTACGCCTGTTACGCCATTATCTTCTAATGCTTGTACTAAAGAAGCTTTACTCGTATAAGTTATGCCTTTGTAAATTACACTTGTTAAACTTGAACATCTATTAAATACCTGTCTATCTATCTTCTTTATATTATTCGGAATCATTATACTATTTAAATTGACGCATCCACCAAAAGCAGCCCATCCAATACTTGTTACACTATTTGGAATTGCTATACTATTTAAATTCGTACAATTTTCAAAGCAATCACTTGCAATTTCTGTTGTTCCTGATTTTATTTCTATATTTGTATTACTAGGCATATTTCCTTTATATTTATATGCTATTCTTCCTGCATATACAAGTCCATCGGGTTGATTTTTATACCATTGGGTATCATCTAAAGCACCTCCGCCTATACTTATTACACTATTTGGAATTGTTATACTGCTTAGATTTGTACAATGCCTAAATGCGAACCCTATTATTTCATGCATTCCTTCTTCTATCGTAACTTCTTTTAATTCTTGAAAAGTATTAGCCACTGGACCACCAAAAGCTTGATCTTCTATTGAATTAACTGTTCCTGGAATCTCTACTTTTTTTATATTATTAGTAAATGATCTTGACTCGCTTACAGTTACTCCATCTTCGTATTCACCCGCTATACAAAAACTTATTTTTGTACATCTACTTGGAAATCTTAATACGGTATAAATTTCTATTTTTTTAGTATAGCCTATTACTTTACCGTAGTCTTCACTATTTGGGTCATTGCTTCCCCAATAGAAACAGTCATCATCTGCTGCTGTCTTATCCCATTCTTCTGCATTAAATGGTTCTTTTATAGAAACTTTATAATTATCGCTTATATTAAAATTATATCCTCCATGACTTGCTATAAATCCTGAACCATCTATAGAAACTGTTGAATTTGAATCTTGTTTTTTTAATTCTTTTTCTAACTCTTCTCTTTTTTCTTCTTGTGTCATTTCTCTTTGATTTTCTTCAATCTGTAAATTTGTTATTGCTAATTTTACTTCTTCTTCTAATTTTCCTTTTTCACTTTGCTTTTTAGCAGTTTGAACTCTTGTTATTGTTCCATTTTCTCCCGTTAACGTTATAATACTTACTCCTGCAAGAATTAGCAATACTATAATTGTTATAATTAATGCTATTAATGTTATACCTTTTTCACTTTTTAATTTTTTAAAATTCATTTTATCCTCCATTTTTAACTTTTTAATATTTTTTCCAATAATATTAATATTATCAAAATATGGGGTGTCCTTTATTTCTTTTTTCTTTTCTCATATGCACTTTTCTCCTTTTACCTTTTGTTTTTTTACATCATTGTATACTTTGGTATTTATTTTGTCAATAGAATCTTTTTAATTTTAATTTTATTCATATTGTTATGTTAACTTTGTATAATAACACTTATTCCAATTTTTTACTCCTTAAATGGAACTAGAGATAGCCAATTTGCTATCTCTAGTTTTTATTATTCTATCTCTTATTTAAAATAACAATCAGTTTTCATTTATTCTTCTGGTTGAGTTTCTTCTTCTTTATCTTCAGGCATTTCTTCTCCTAAGCTTTGTTCGAATGCTTTAGCAAAGTTATCTCTAACCTTCTTTTCAACTTCTGCAAGAACTTTAGGATTTTCTTTTAAATATTTCTTTATATTTTCTCTTCCTTGGCCTATTCTTTCTCCATTATAGCTAAACCATGATCCGCTTTTTTCAATGATATCTAAATTTACAGCCATATCAAATATATTTCCAATTTTAGAAATTCCTTCGCTATAAACCAAATCAAATTCAGCTTCTCTAAAAGGTGGTGCCACTTTATTTTTTACTACTTTTACTCTCACTCTGTGTCCTGTAACAACTCCATCTTGTTTAATGCTTTCTATTCTTCTTATATCAAGTCTTACAGATGCATAAAATTTAAGTGCACGTCCACCTGTTGTTGTTTCAGGATTTCCAAACATAACTCCTATCTTCTCTCTTAATTGGTTTATGAATATTATTACTGTTTTTGATTTATTTATTGCACCAGCAAGTTTCCTTAATGCTTGTGACATTAAACGTGCTTGTAGTCCCATATGAGAATCACCCATATCTCCATCTATTTCTGCTTTTGGAACTAATGCTGCAACAGAGTCTACTACTATTACATCTAATGCTCCACTTCTTACTAAGCTTTCTGTAATTTCTAATGCTTGCTCTCCTGTATCTGGTTGTGATACTATTAAATTATCTATATCTACACCTAATTTTTTTGCATGAATTGGGTCTAATGCGTGTTCTGCATCTATAAAAGCTGCTTCTCCTCCTGCTTTTTGTGCTTCTGCTACAACACTTAATGCAAGTGTTGTTTTTCCTGATGATTCAGGTCCATATATTTCTATAATTCTTCCTCTTGGCAATCCTCCAATTCCAAGTGCAATATCCAAACTTAAAGCTCCTGTTGAGATTGCATCTACTTCCATTGCTTTATAATTTCCTAGTCTCATTACAGACCCTTTTCCAAATTGTTTTTCTATTTGTCCTAATGCTGCATCTAATGCTTTTCTTCTTTCATTATTTTCTGACATTTTTATCCTCCTTATTTGAACTTATGTTTGCCACTATTATATACCAAACTTTTATTTTGTCAAGTACTTTTTTATTTTTATTTTGTATACCATTCTTTCAAATTATAAAATACATTATACCAATTTGTTTTAATATCTCCTACTAGTCTACTAGAAGTTAAAACTTTTACTTTATTTCTACAAATTCCTATATAAGGAACATCTTGATTATATGCATTATAAATATTTTGATAATTCGTTTTTAATTCATCCTCATTTACTATATTTTCTAAATTTCTTATCGTATTTTTTATTTCTTCATTGTTATAATTAGCTAAATTGTTTTCTCCAAAAAATGTTGTTAAATCAGGCGATATTCCTAAATTTATCGAGCACAAAATCATATCATAATTTTTATTTTGCAAATAATTTTGATAATCGCTATCATTTGCATAAACAATATCTATTATAATTCCTTGATTCGCTAAATTTTCTTTTATTGTTTCAGCTGCTCTTGCTCTCTTTGAATCACTTGCTTTTACAACCAAATTAAATTCTAATTTAGTTAGTTTGTAATCAATTACTTTTTGCCATATATTATTTCTTAATGCCCATTCTGAGGAAGAAAGTGTGCTATTTGCTTCTTCCAAATTATAGAAATTTTCTTCACCTAAACTAATTAAATAATTTGAAGTATTCAACGGAAAATTAGCTGACTTATAAAATGAGTTATATGAATTCGAAACAACTTCTTCTTTATTTAAATAGCTTCTAATTGCTTTTCTGACATTTACATCTGATAAAATATTACTGTATGTGTTCATTGCTAAAAAAACAAATTCTCTTCCTTCTGTTTCTGTAGTATTATATCCAATTGTACCCACATAATCTTGATATTTTTCGTTTTCTGTTGTAATTAAATCTATACTTCCTAATTTAAATGCATTATATAATTCTGAAGGTGTCGAATAAATATTTACAGTTATTTTTTCTAAATTAGTTTTTTCGTTTGACTTATTCCACCAATTTTTATTTTTTATTAGTGTAATTGTACTATTAGTTACCCCTGAGATTTTGAATTTTCCTGTTGTTACCGGTGCACGATTTTTTTCTGTATTCCAAAAATCATCTTGACCATAATAACTACTACATAAAATTGGAAAACTTAAATAATATTCAAAAAATTCTACTTCCTGTGATAAAATTATCCTTACAGTATAATCATCTACAATATCCACTTCTTTTACATAATTAACATTTGAAGAATAAACTGAATTATTACTTTGTTTTAATTTATCTATAGTATACTTTACATCCGAACTGTTAAATTTTGAATTATTTGACCATCTAACATTTTGTCTTAATTTTATTAAATAGGTTGTACTATCAGTTTTGGCAAATTCTGTTGCCAAACAATTTTCAATCTTATAATTTTCTGTAACATTAAATAATGATTCATATATTATTTTGTCAATATCTTGTACATCTCTATTTTTTGTAATTATTGGATTTATAGTATCAAAACCTGAAATTGCTAAAACCATTTCTGTGCCTTTTTCTTCATCGCTAATTGAATTTGACTCGACAATATTTTCTTGCTTTTTATTATCTTCTTTTTTGACCTTATATATTGCAAATGACATAATAGCTATAATAAATATTATAAATAAATATCCAAATATATTATTTTTCATAAACACCTCTTTTAAAACTACATTGTTATTATATATTATTTTTTTTAAATGTCAATAGAGTATTTTTAATACAATACTCTATTTTTTATTATATACTGAATATCTATATAAATTAGCAATGAAAACAAAAAAACTGTTGAAATAGAAACAATAACATTTCTATCACAACAGCTTATAATTATATTATTTTCTAGATTCAACAATAAGTTTCATTCCAGTTCTATCTTCACCTTCAACCTCAACTTCTGCAAAAGCTGGGATACATATTAAATCAACTCCTGCTGGTGCTACAAAACCTCTTGCTATAGCTACAGCTTTTACTGCTTGATTTAGAGCTCCTGCTCCGATTGCTTGCATTTCTGCCTTTTGTGATTCTTTTATCAATCCTGCAATAGCTCCTGCTACTGAATTTGGATTAGATTTTGATGAAATTTTTAAAATTTCCATTCTCTTTTGCCTCCTATAAATTTTATTTTTTGTTGCAACTTTTAACATTTTGTATTTTATAACAATCATTTAAAAATGTCTATACTTTTTGGTAAAATTTTCCATTTTTTAATCGCGTAATACTTCATTTTTCGACATATTTAAAAAATCGAATTAATGAAAAGTATTTATATAAAATATTATTTTCGGACAAAAAATAAATGGGATAATCCCATTTACTTAATCTTTATATCTTCCAAAGTTAAAATCAATCTTTTCTAAAAATTCTTTATTATTCTTTGTCCCCTTAATAAGCTTAATAATTTGTTCAGTAGCTTCATAGTTAGCAACATTATTAAATGCTTTTCTAATAAGATATGCAGCTTCTTGTTCTTTTTTAGTAAGAAGTAGGTCTTCTCTTCTAGTATTTGATTTATTAATATCGATAGCAGGGAATATTCTTTTTTCTGCTAAGCTTCTATCTAATAATACTTCCATATTGCCTGTACCTTTAAATTCCTCAAAAATAACATCGTCCATTCTACTTCCAGTTTCAGTTAAAGCTGTAGCTAGAATTGTTAAACTTCCTCCGTCTTCTATATTACGAGCAGCTCCAAAGAATTTTTTAGGCTTATGAAGTGATGCTGGATCTATACCACCTGATAAAGTTCTACCAGATGCTGGCACTACTAAGTTGTATGCACGTGCAAGTCTTGTAATACTATCTAATAAAATTACAACATCTTTACCTTGTTCTACCAACCTTTTTGCTCTTTCTATAACCATTTCTGCAACTTTTGCATGATGTTCTGGAAGTTCATCAAATGTAGAATATATTACCTGTCCTTCTATTGAACGTTTCATATCTGTTACTTCTTCCGGTCTCTCATCAATTAAAAGCATTATAAGTTCACATTCTGGGTTATTTTTCGAAATACTATTTGCTATTTCTTTTAAAAGAGTTGTTTTACCAGCTTTTGGTTGAGCAACTATTAATCCTCTTTGTCCTTTTCCTATTGGTGAAATTATATCTATCATTCTAGTTGCAATATTTTCTTGAGCAGTTTCTAAATATAATCTTTCATTTGGATATATAGGTGTTAAATCATCAAACCTTTTTCTTTTTAAAGCTTTTTCAGGATGTTCTCCATTTACTTCTCCAACAAAGATTAGTGACGGAAATTTTTCTCCATCTTTACATCTTGAAATTCCTTTTATTAAATCTCCTGTTTCTAATCTAAATCTTCTTATTTGAATAGGAGATATGTAGACATCTTTTGTTGTTGACAGATAATTTTCTCCTCTTAAAAAACCGTATCCATCTGGAAGAACTTCCAATATTCCTTCTATTATTTCATCTTCTTCGTTATTTACTTTGTATGTAATCTCAGATTCTTCTGCATTTAATCCCTCTTCTTCTACCTCATCATCAGCAGAATCATATCTTTGATTCATATCCTTTTCTTCTATCTCAATTTCTTCTTTATTCGATTCGTTATTTTCACTAATAAGAATACTTTTTAATACTTCAATAAGTTCTTCTTTATTTAATTTTGATATATTTCTTATGTTATTTTCTTTTGCCATTTTTTTCAATTCAAGCAAAGTCATTTCTTCAAAATTCATCTTTTTTCCTCCTAATTTTTTACAAATTATTTATAATTGATTTTCTTTATATTCTTTAATAAAACAGATTTTTAGTTTTTCATGACATTATGTTTAATAGGTATTATAATATCCGCTATATTTATCTTACGTGAAATCTTTTTTAGTAAGATTTTTCCTTTTAATATAAAAATAAAGGTAGTGGGATTTATTATAAGAAAGCAAATTGATTAAATAAATCAATTTAAAACTAAATTCAATAAAATACTTTTTGATTAAACTTCATATCTCTAAAAATTTTAATTTTTTATTCGTACGGTTGTTAGTATAACATATTTTTTTAATTTTGTGAAGAGAAATAAAAAAAATCCTTATTTTTTTAATTTTTAGGATTTCTTTTACTTTTATTTTATTATTAATAAGTTACACAAAATTTTAATTTGAGTTATCAACATAAACTCTTTCATTTGGCAAATACATATCTAATTTTTCTCTTGCTACTTCTTCTATATAATCTGATGATGTTACATTGTCTTTTATATCTTTCAATTCTTGTTGACGGCTCTTTGCCTCTGTTATTTGACCATCTAAAGTTTCTGCATTAGATGCATATGTATTTAATATTTTTTGTTGATTTATATATGTTATAAAACCGTATATTACAATTACTATTATTATAATTTTTTTTAATAAACTCTTTAAATTTCTCATGTGTACCTTCTTCACCTTTTCAAAAAACTCTTATATATTTATTTTTCTACATTTCTTTTAAAAATCCCTCTTTTTTTATCACTTTTTTCGACCTTTTTTATATTTTTTTCTGTTGTTTTTGCAAACTTAAATAATAAATTACATAATTTTTTTACAATTTTATACAAAAATTCATATA
>ULKW01011767.1_pt1 | contig 17568 bp, 16 predicted proteins | sample 1951281 | NCBI WGS metagenome assembly ULKW01 (sample SAMEA4835513, study PRJEB28245) | human gut metagenome | biome: gut microbiome; material: fecal sample | place: Denmark | collected 2008 | reverse complement strand
ATTTATATATTAATATTAGATAAAAAAATTAATTAAATAATAATATAATATTAAAAATATTAGGAGTATATATGGATTTATCGAATGAAAATATAATTCATAAAAAAGATAAAGGTTTTGAATATTTACAATTTAGAAAATTAAATCAATATTCAAATTTAATTTCTCATGCATATAGTTTGGGAATTAATATAAATTTTAGAACATCAAGGATAAATGGAATTTTGCCAGAAGAGGAGTTCCTTAAGACGATTAATAATTATAAAAAATTATGTAAGTGTTTAAATTTAGATTATGAAAATATTGTAAAAACAGAACAAAGACATACGGATAATGTTAAAATTGTTAATTTAAAAAAAGATAGTTTCGAAGATAATTTAGAAATTGCTAAAGAAACGGATGCTTTAATTACAAATAAAAAAGATATTATTTTGTCTACTACAAATGCAGATTGTATTTTAATGATTGTGTTTGATCCTATAAAAAAAGTTATTGCTAATATACATTCAGGATGGAGAGGTACAATAAAAAGAATATCTGTAAAGACTATTGAAAAGATGAAGGAAACTTACGGGTGCAATCCAAGAGATATAATTTGTTGTATATGTCCCAGTATTAGAAAATGTCACTTTGAAGTAGATGAAGATGTTTATAAAATGTTTTATAATGAATTTAAGGACTTGGAAGAAATAGAAAATATAATAGAAAAGAATTTAAATAAAGGAAAATGGAACATAGATACTGTATTAATAAATAAAATAATATTAAGAGATGCCGGATTATTAGAAAAAAATATTGTTGATAGTAAATTATGTTCTGTATGCAATAAAGAATATATACATTCTTTCAGAGTGGAAAAAGAAGGATACGGTTTGGAGACAGCATTAATAAGTTTAATATAAAAAAAATGAAAATTTTAAAAAAGACCTATAATAAATTTTTTTAAAAAATGTTGTAAAAAATATATTTATGTAGTAAAATTAAAATAAGTGAAAAATTTAATGTAAAAGGAAGAATAAAATGAGTCAAATATTAAAGGAAAGAGATGAATTAAAATATACAGAAAGCAACAAAAGCAAAAGAAAAGGAAAAAAGAAAAAAAGTGTTATTAAGAAGATAATTATAGTTTTATTGATATTAATGATTTTAGGTGGAGGAACTCTAGCTTTTTTATTGTATGGACCATATAGTGGTTTTAGAGAGTGGTATATAACTTCTGCTATGACAACAATGACACACCAATGGCTTGCTTATTTATTTTATGATGATGATACAATTAATGAAGTATTAGGAAAAAATAGAGTTGATGAGATAGAAGAAGATACTGACTTAAATACAATAGTAATATCTTCTGAAGAAAAGAAAGAAACTAAATATGAAAACGAATATGAAAAGCAAATCCTAGAGAAAGATGAAGGAAATAATGATTATAAAATAATTGAAATTTCGGGAAAAGGATATAAGGGTTATCTAGCTGCAATATATGATCCATCTAAAATACATACACTTGTAACTGCAAAATTAGGTAAGTCAGGACAGTATTTAACAACTATGGCAAAAGATAATAAAGCAAAAATTGCTATAAATGGTGGTGGATTTGAAGATCCAAATCATAATAGTAATGGTGCAAATCCACTGGGAGTTACATATTCAAAAGGAAAAAAAATTACAGCTTATGAATATTTAGGAAGTGGTGGAATAATTGGATTCAATAATGAAAATAAATTAGTACTTTCTACAAATTGTACAAAATCTTATGCGGAATCTGCCAATATAAGAGATTGTGTTACATGTGGCCCATTTTTAATTGTTAACGGTAAGGCTTCAAAGGTTGTTGGAAATGGTGGTTGGGGTACAGCACCACGTTCTGCTATAGGACAAAGAAAAGATGGTATAGTATTGTTTTTAGCTATAGATGGAAGAACTTTAAAAAATCCTGGTGCAGATATGGATGATTTAATTGAAATTATGCAAAGATATGGTGCATACACAGCTGCAAATTTAGATGGAGGGACATCAACAGCTTTAGTTGTAAATTATAAATTGATAAATGATCCTATTGATAGTACAGGAGCACATAAAACAAGATTTATTTCAACAGGATTTGGACTTTTAGATGAATAATATATATGTATAAAGTATTATTTAAATTGTATTTAAATAAAATTAAAAAAATCCATAAAAACTATGGATTTTTTTCTATTTACCTGATATAATAAATTCACTTAAGATTTGGAGAGGATAAAAATGATATTTAAAGATTATTACAAAATATTATCACTAGAGACAAATAAAGTATCTTCAGAACAAATAAAAAATGCATATAGAATTGCTGCTAAAAAAAATCATCCCGATGTAAATATTGGAGATAAAATGGCTGAAGAGAAAATAAAGGATATCAATGAAGCTTATAGAGTACTTTCAAATCAATCAACTAAAAGAAAATATGACAGAATGTGGGTTAGTAATGTAGGAAGAAGTAAGAGAAAAAAGATTGAAGAAAGTAACCGAGGATCTGAATCTATTTTTAGTGACTTTTTTAATATGTTTTTTGGAAATGCAGATCTATTGAAAGATAAAGATTCAAATAGGGTTGAACAGATTCCGTCTAGAGGGCAAAATATAGAGACAAGTATTGATTTAGAAATTGAAGAAGCATTTTATGGCTTAGATAAAAAAATTTCGTTACGAAATTTGGATGGAAAGGACAAAACATTTAATGTAACCATACCAGCAGGAATAAAAAATGGAGAAAAAATAAGATTAATTGGTCAAGGTAAAAAAGGTATTGCTGGAGGTAAAAATGGTGATCTTATCATAAAAGTAAATATATTGAATAATGATAAATTTACATTAAAAGGAAATGACTTATATACAAAATTATATTTAACTCCTTGGGAAGCAGCATTAGGAACTAAATTGAAAATAGATTCAATTGATGAAGTTATTGATGTGGACATTGAAAGCGGTTCTCAAACTGGAAAAGTTATAACATTCCCTAAGAAGGGATATAAATTAACTGATGGTAACAGGGGAAATCTTAATGTTGAATTTAAGATAGAAATACCAAATAAATTGTCAAATGAAGAAAAAAAATTATTTGAAGAATTGAGTAATGTTTCAAATTTTAATCCTAGAAATTAATAAAAGTGTTGACATAAGGCAAAAAAGATGCTAAAATTATGTTAATTGATGCACAAAAGATAAACTATGGGTTAAAAAACATAGAAAGAGAGGTAAAAAATATGGAATCTTGGCAAGGAAAACACTTTAGTATAACTGATCCTAAAGGAGTTAAAACAGTAATATATGAAGTTTATGTGACAAAGAAAGAATTTTTAGACAAATATCCAAAATATACTGTTGAAAGATTAAATTATACCGAAGAGTTGAGAGGAGAGTTAAGTAGAAAAACTTTTTATGTGGAGGACCCACAGAAAGAAGGAAATCAACTCGTAATTCTTTCTTTTGCTAAAGATAAAGTTGTTATAAATACAGGGTTACTTCAAGGGGATGAAGTAAAAATAACAAAGAATCCAATGCCATTAAAATTCAATACACTTTATTCAGAAAAAACAGAGGTATTTAAGAATTTTATGTATACACCCAATCTGAAAAGATCTATTTCAATTATAGATCCTGAAACTACGGAAGAGATAAAACCAGTACTTTATTTTGATGAAGAATCTAATGAAGTAAAGGGAAAATGTAAATTAAAACCATACAAATCTTATTTTACATTTGAAATAAGAGAAAAAAATAAGGAGGAGCTATAATATGGCTAAAGTATGCAAAAAAGATGAAGTGGATTATAGAGAAAGACCTGCTGATAATAATGCTAAATTTGATATTACAGGATGTACTGTAGAAATTATGGAACCATCAAAAGGTAAAAATGAGATTTTTAATGAAGAAGAATATGGAAAAAAGTCATCACCTTTAAGTACAGACTTAATTAAAGGAGCTATAATTCAAGCATATGATGGTGGACTAAAAATTAACAAAGACGAAAATCAAAAATAAACTAAAGAGTAGGTGAAAAAAATGAATTATAAACTAGAAGGAGCAATAAAGAAAAATAAAAGTAAGTTTATAGTAGTAGCTATACTATGGCTAATTTTAGCCATAGTATTTGTTGTACCTATTACATATGCCCTTTGCAGAGCTAGTGCATTAAATCAAGGACTAACAGATGTTATACAATATTTTACTGAAGCTGTTGGAAGTCCGTTTGCAATTCTTCGTGTACTTGTAAAAAAAGGATTAATTGGAAATTTATTTAAAAATTTATTTGGATTTACATTGGTATATATTGTAATATTTCTAATTGGTTTTTTAAAATCAGCACCTAAAGATAGATATAATGACATTGAACATGGATCAAGCGATTGGAGCGAACATGGAGAACAATATAAAATATTAAGCAAAAAGCAAGGAATTGTTTTGGCTGAAAATAATTATTTGCCTGTAGACAAAAAAGGAAATGTTAATGTGATGGTAATTGGACGGATCAGGTTCTGGTAAATCTACTACATATTCTATTCCGAATGCATATCAGATGTTGGGATCATATGTTTTTACAGATCCTAAAGGAGAATTATATGATAGAACAGCTGGATATTTAAAAGAACATGGTTATAAAATTAAAGTTTTAAATTTAGTACACCCACAATATAGTGATGGGTATAATCCTCTAATGCATATATCATCTGAAATAGATGTTGATGTTATTGCAAATACTATTGTAAAAGGTCAGAAAACAGATGGTGGGTCAGATCCATTTTGGGATGATTCTGCAGAGATGTTATTAAAATCTCTTATATATTTTTTAATGGCAACAAGACCGGAAGAAGAACAAAACTTAGAAAGTTGTGCAGAGCTTGTTAGGGCCGCAAATACAAATGGAGGAAGCAATTTACTTACAGATTTAATTAGTAAACTTCCATATGATCATCCAGCAAGAATGAATTATAAATCAATTGAAATTGCACCTGAGAAAACATATAGTTCAATTCTAAGTACACTTCAATCTAAACTTGGAAAATTCGACTCAAAAGAAATAGCTGAGCTTACATCAACAGATACAATTAATTTTGAAGATTTAGGAAATGAAAAAACTGCATTGTATGTAATTTCATCTGATACACATGGTGCGTATGACTTTTTACTTACAATATTTTTCTCACAAATGATTCAACAACTATATGATTTTGCGGATAATAATGGTGGTAAATTAAAAGTTCCAACATATTTTATATTAGATGAGTTTGCAAATATTGGTAAAATTCCGGACTTTGATAAAAAAATTTCAACGTCAAGAAGTAGAAGAATTTCATTTAGTGTTATTTTACAAAACTTAGACCAATTAGAGGCAATTTATGAAAAATCATATGAGACTATAATTGGTAATTGTGATACACACTTATTTTTAGGAAGTAATTCTCAGAAAACAGTAGAATATTTCTCTAAAGCTTTAGGAGAAAAAACAATTAGCCATAGTAGTAGATCAGTAAGTAGAGATAAACAAAGACATAAAACTGGTACAAGTGATTCGGATCAAATAATGGCAAGAGCTCTTATGACACCAGATGAACTTCGTAGAATGGATAATGATTTTTGTATTATTTTCGAAAAGGGTATAAAGCCTGTAAAAGCGAAAAAATTATGGTATTATAAATATCCTATGGCAAAAGAAATGGAAGCTCTAGAAATAAGTCACAATGATATCGGAGAGATTGAAAGAGGAGAATGGAGAAAATTTAATCCGTATAATCCTTATGTAGAAAATAATAATGAAGAAAAAGCAAATGATTTAAAAGTAGAGTCTTTAGATGATTTATTTGAAGATGATGAAGAGAAGAGCGAAGATATAAAAGATAAAAATGAAACAAAAATTGATTTTCAAAGCATAGACAAATTAGTTAAAGACGAAACAGAAAAGGAAGTATCTAATCAAACAGATAATGAAAAAGATGAATTTGATTTACAAAAAGAATTAGAAGCTAAATTTGATGAACTATTTGGTCCAATTGATGGTGAAAACTAAAGATATAAAAACATTTAATAAATTTTAATAGATTTATTAAATGTTTTTGTTGTCTTATTATAAAAAAAGTAGTATAATATTAGTGTTTAAAAGAAAGGGAGAAGATTTATGTTTGAAAAATTAGAGGCAGTAGAGAAAAGATATGATGAATTAACTGTTCAAGTGAGTGATCCTAAAGTAATTGCAAATAATAATGAATGGAGAAAATTAGTTAAAGAACATAGTTCAATGGAAGATGTAGTTCTAAAGTATAGAGAGTATAAAAATACATTAAAACAGATGGATGAAGCAAAAGAAATGATGGAAGATAAGGAACTAAAGGAACTTGCAGAAGAAGAGTATTATTCATCAAAATCTAATTTAGAGAAAATAGAAGAAGAATTAAAAGTACTTTTAATTCCAAAGGATCCGAATGATGATAAAAGTGTTATATGTGAAATTCGTGGGGGTGCAGGAGGAGAAGAGGCAGCTTTATTTGCAGGAACTCTTTTTAGAATGTATGGAATGTATGCAGAAAAGAAGCATTGGAAAATTGAAATATTGAATGAAAATTCTACAGAGCTTGGTGGATATAAAGAAATTTCATTTATGGTTACAGGAAAAGGTGCATACAGCAGATTAAAATTTGAAAGTGGTGTTCATAGAGTTCAAAGAGTGCCAGATACAGAAAGTAGTGGGAGAATACATACATCTACAGCAACTGTTGCGGTTTTACCAGTTGTAGAAGATGTTGAGATTGAAATAAACCCTGCTGACATAAAAATGGAGGTATTTAGGGCTTCAGGTGCAGGAGGACAACATATTAATAAAACTTCTTCAGCCGTAAGACTTATACATATTCCAACTGGAATTGTTGCAGAGTGCCAAACACAAAGATCACAACTTCAAAATCGTGAATATGCAATGAATTTATTAAAATCTAGATTATATGAGATAGAAAAAAGTAAGCAAGATTCAGAGATAGCAAATGCAAGAAAAACACAGGTTGGTTCTGGAGATAGAAGTGAAAAAATACGTACATATAATTATCCGCAAGGAAGAATTACTGACCATAGAATAGGAATGAACGTATATCAGTTTGAAAACTTTTTAAATGGCGATTTAGATGAGATGATTGACAATCTGATTGCAGCTGACAGAGCAGAGAAATTAAAAGGTGATGAAGAATAAAAATAATCAAAGATTATATTTATGTTGACAAAAATAAAAAAAAGATGTATATATAATAAATATAGAAAAACAATAGGAGAAGAGTAAAATAGAAAATATCTTATAGAGAGAATTAGTCATTGGCTGAAAGCTAATTTAAGTAAAACTATTTGAAAACTAACTCTTTATGTTCTTAGTGAATAAGCTAAGCGTTTAAGGTGCGTTAAACTTGTTAAATTAAGTTAAATTAAGGATGGAACCGTGTAAATAAATTATACTCCTGCAATAATATTAAATTATTGTAGGAGTTTTTATTTTAAATAAAAATTGAAAGGAGAATGTAAAATGATTAAAGTAACATTAAAAGATGGAAGTGTTAAAGAAATAGAAGCTGGAAAAAGAGTATATGATTTTGCAAAAGAATTAAGTGAAGGACTTGCTAGAATGGCAACATGTGCAACTGTAAATGGAAAAGTTGTTGATTTAAGATTTTGTTTAAATGAAGATTGTGAACTTACAATACATACTTTTGAAAGTGACCTTGATGGAAAAAAGGCTTATTGGCATACAACTTCACATATTATGGCACAAGCAATAAAAAGGATTAATCCTGAAATTAAGTTGGCTATCGGACCATCAATAGATGAAGGATTTTATTATGATTTTGACGTAGAAAAACATTTTTCTGATGAAGATAAAGAAAAAATTGAAGCTGAAATGAAAAAAATAATTAAAGAAGATTTACCTATTGAAAAATTTGTATTACCAAGAGATGAAGCTATAAAATTAATGAAAGAAAAAGATGAACCTTATAAAGTAGAATTAATTGAAGATTTACCAGAAGGCGAAGAAATTTCATTTTATAAACAGGGTGAATTTATTGATTTATGTGCAGGACCTCATTTAATGAGTACAGGAAAAGTTAAGGCAATAAAAATTTTATCTACATCAGGTGCATATTGGAGAGGTAGTGAAAAAAACAAGATGCTTCAAAGAATTTATGCAATTTCATTTCCTAAAAAATCTCAAGTGGATGAATATATGCAAGTTTTAGAAGATAGAGCTGCAAGAGATCATAGAAAAATTGGAAAAGATTTAAAACTTTTTATGACTCATCCTTTAGTTGGTTCGGGTCTTCCAATGTATTTACCAGATGGTGCAACAATTAGAAGAATTCTAGAAAGATATATTCAAGATAAAGAATTGGAATTAGGATATTCTCATGTTTATACCCCTAGTTTGGCTACAACGAATTTATATAAGATAAGTGGACATTGGGATCATTATAAAGATGATATGTTTCCAATAATGAAAATGGATAATGAAGAATTAGTTTTAAGACCTATGAATTGTCCGCATCATATGCTTATATATAAAAGTGAAATGCGTTCTTATAGAGATTTACCAATTAAAATTGGAGAGCTTGCACACGACTTTAGATATGAAAATTCAGGAGCTGTTTGTGGATTAGAAAGAGTTCGTCAAATGTGTCAAAATGATGCTCATCTATTTGTAAGACCGGATCAAATTAAGGAAGAAGTTGGAAATGTTATAAAATTAATATTTGAGGTTTATACAAAGGATTTTGGATTTGAAAGAGATAGGTTTAAATTTAGACTTTCTTTAAGAGATAAAAATAATAAGGAAAAGTATATAGATAATGATGAAATGTGGGAGACTGCTGAAAGTCAACTTCGTGAAATTTTAAAAGAAGAAAATATCGATTTTTATGAGGCAGAAGGAGAGGCAGCATTTTATGGACCTAAGATAGATATTCAAATAAAATCTGCATTAGGTCATGATGTTACAATACCAACATGTCAATTGGATTTTGCACTTCCTGAAAGATTTGAACTTGAATATATAGGTGAAGATGGAGAAGCACATAGGCCTGTTGTAATTCATAGAGCAATATTAGGTTCTTCAGATAGATTTATATCTTTTTTACTTGAAGAAACAAAGGGAAATTTGCCTTTTTGGGTTTGTCCAAAGCAAGTTAAAATTTTACCAATTGCTGACAGACATATTGATTATGCAAACGAGGTTAAAAAGTTTTTACAAAAGCAGAAGTTAAGAGTTGAAGTAGATTCAAGACAAGAAAAAATAGGTTATAAAATTAGGGAAGCACAACTTTCAAAAATTCCTTATATGCTTATTGTTGGTGATAAAGAAGTGGAAAATAAACAAGTGGGGGTACGTTCTAGAACAGATGGAGATATTGGAGCTATGAATTTAGAAGAATTTTTGGCCAAAATTAATAAATAAATCCAAAAAAGAATTTAGATAATTTAAAAATCTGAATTCTTTTTTTAATATTTTTTCAATTTTATGGAAAAATATTAAATGTAATGATATAATGTGAAAAAGAAAGGAATGATAAATTATGGAAGAAAACTTAAGAGAAAAATTATTAGATAAAAAAGAAATAGGTTGGAATGGATTAAATGAAGAACAAAAAAAAGAAATTATGGATTATTCAGAAGCTTATATGAGTTTTTTGAATAAAGGAAAAATTGAAAGAGAATTTATAAGAGAAGCAAAGAAAACAGCCGAAAACAATGGATTCAAAGATATAAATACTTTAGAGAGGTTAAATGCAGGAGATAAGGTTTATTTTGTAAATAGAGATAAAAGTATGTATCTTTCTGTAATAGGAACAAAAAGCATAGAAGAAGGTATAAATATTATAGGATCACATGTTGATTCTCCTAGATTAGATTTAAAACCAAATCCATTATATGAAGATGGTGGAATGGCATATTTTAAAACACACTATTATGGAGGAATAAAGAAATATCAATGGACAACGATTCCTCTAAGCATTCATGGAGTTATTGTAAAGGCAAATGGAGATAGAATAACTGTAAATGTTGGTGAAGATGAAAATGACCCAATATTTACAATAACAGATTTATTACCACATTTAGCTCAAGATCAAATGCAAAAGAAACTATCAAATGGTATTGAAGGAGAAAATTTAAATCTTTTAATTGGAAGTATTCCTTTTGATGATAAAGAAAAGGAAGCTGTTAAATTAAATATTTTAAATATTTTAAATCAGAAATATGGTATTAGTGAGAGAGACTTTTTAAGTTCTGAAATAGAACTTGTTCCTGCTTTTAAGGCAAGAAGTTTAGGATTTGATAAAGGAATGGTTGCTGCATATGGTCAGGATGACAAAGTTTGTGCATATACTTCTCTTTCTGCTATGATGGAATTGAATAATGTAGAAAAGACAGCTGTATGTATTTTGGCAGACAAAGAAGAGATTGGAAGTATGGGAAATACAGGTATGGAATCACATATGTTTGATTATTTTATTTCTGAGATTTTAAATAAATTGGGAGTAAACAGACCAAATTTATTAGATAAAGTATTTTGTTTTTCAAAAATGTTATCATCAGATGTTGATGCAGGATTTGATCCAATATATGCATCTGTATCTGACAAAAAAAATGCAGGATTTTTAGGAAGAGGAATAACACTTAATAAATATACAGGTGCAAGAGGAAAATCAGGAGCTTCAGATGCTAATGCAGAATATGTTGCATGGATAAGAAATTTATTAGAATCTAATAATATAAAATATCAAGTGTCAGAACTTGGAAAAGTTGATGTTGGTGGAGGAGGAACTATTGCATATATATTAGCCAATAAAGGTGTAGATGTAATCGATTGTGGAGTTCCGGTTCTTTCAATGCATGCTCCTTACGAAGTTACAAGTAAATTTGATATATATAGTGCTTATAGAACTTATAAAGCATTTTGGAAAAGAAGTTAGATAATTGATTTTTTATAATAATATAGATATATATTGTTTTGAAAATATAATTTAATAGGATATACTTTAAAATTAATTAGAAAAATACCTTAGAAACAATATATGTCTATATTAGATAATATAGGTTTTATAAATTTCTACAAAAATTTAACAGAAATTATTGACTTTATTGTATTTTTATGGTATTATAATTTTGTTGATTATTTTTGGGCCAGTAGCTCAGTTGGATAGAGCACGCGCCTTCTAAGCGCGGTGTCGGGGGTTCGATTCCCTTCTGACCCACCACATTATAGTAGCTTACAAACTTTATAGTTTGTAAGCTGTTTTTTTATTGCAAAAGTAAATTATTTTTATACTCTAATCTTTCGAAACAAAACATTCCGTAAATAAATTGTGAAAATTTTGTGAAACATATTTACAATAAAAAATATAAATGATATATTTTTTTGAAATAATCAAAAGAGTAAGGGAGGAAACGTTCGTGATAGAAGTAAAGAATGTCACTAAAAAGTACGGAAGTTTGATGGCCGTAGACAATATTAGCTTTACAGTTAATGATGGAGAGATTGTAGGATTTTTAGGACCAAACGGTGCAGGAAAAAGTACTACAATGAATGCAATGACAGGTTTTATAGAACAGACTACAGGAGAAATAATAATTAATGGGTATGATACTTTAAAGAAACCTAAAAAAGCAAAAGAACAGATTGGATATATGCCTGAAGGTGTACCTGTTTATTCTGATTTAACTATTAAAGAATTTGTCACATATATGGCAGAGTTAAAAAAGGTTAAAGGAAAAGAAAAAAAGGAAAGTGTTAAAAAAGCAATTGAGAAAACAGGTTTATTAGATATTCAAAATAAGCTTATAAAGAATTTATCGAGAGGCCAAAAACAAAGAGTAAGTATGGCTGGTGCATTAGTTGGAAATCCTAAAGTTTTAATTTTAGATGAGCCAACAGTTGGGTTAGATCCAAAACAGATAACTGAAATTAGAAATTTGATTATAGAGATTGGGAAAACACATACGGTTTTATTAAGTTCACATATTCTTTCTGAAGTAAGTCAAATTTGTAACAAAGTTGTTATTATAAATAAAGGCAAAATCGTTGCAGTAGATACTCCCGAAAATCTTGAAAATAAAGTAGCAAATAACAATGTAGTATATGTTACAGTTGAAGATAATGAAAATAAAATAGACTCAATTAAAGAAAAAATTGAAGGAATAAAAGAAATAAAGTTCATTTCTGAAAATGAAGATAAGACAAAAAAATACATAATAACAGCTGAAAAAGATGTTGATATTAGAAAGAAGATATTTAATGAATTTGCCAAAGAAAATATTACAATTTTCGAGATGAAAAAAGCAGAAGCAACATTAGAGGATGCTTTTATGAAAATAATTAGTGAAGGAGGAATTAAATAATGCTAGCAGTATTAAAAAAAGAATTTAAGAGTTATTTTTTATCTCCAGTAGGTTATGTAGTAATTGGTATTTTTTTACTTGTATTTAGTGTATTTTTTTATTTAACAGCATTAAGTACGGGAAGTGTAAATTTAGGTGGATTTTATTACTATACAGCATTATATGGATTAATGATAATTGTTCCCATATTAACAATGAGAATGTTTGCTGAAGAAAGAAAAACTGGTACAGAGCAATTAATTATGACATCACCTGTTAGTATGGTTGGAGTAGTATTTGGAAAATTGCTTGCTGCTCTTGCAGTAATAGGAATAACACTTTTGATATCATTAATGTATTTTTTTATAGTTAATTATTTTGGAAATCCAAATATTCAAGTTGTATTGGTAAATATGTTAGGTTTTATTTTAGTAAGCAGTGCAGCACTTTCTATTGGAATGTTTGCATCAAGTATAACTGAAAACCAAATTATATCTGGAGTAATTACTATAGCATTTTTAATTTTATCATTATTTATACCTGATTTAAATAGTAAATTTAATTGTTTATCAATTATGAATTTTTACCAAAAGTTCCCATCTGGAGTAATTTCACTTAGTGAAGTAATCGGTTTATTATCATTTACAGCAATGTTTATTTCTTTTACAATAATTATTATGCAAAGAAGAAAGTTAGTAAAATAGAGGCAAAGGAGAGAAAAAAGTGAAAAAATTTTTAGATATAATTAAAAATAAGTGGCTTATAAAGGGAACAACTACAGTAATTTTAGTAGCAATCGTTATTGCGTGTTATATTGGTTTAAATACACTTGTGGATAAAATAAATGTTGAAGATTTAGATTTAACAGAAAAAAAATTATATTCTTTATCAGAAGAAACCAAGACTAAGGTTTCAAACTTAAATAATGAAATAGAAATAGATCTTATTAATATGGGAAGTCAAACCAATTTAAAAGACTATGCAAAAAAATATTCTGCATTAAATAAAAACATAAAAATTGAGGAGATTGATGATTTAACTTCTAGATTGGATGTAAAAACTAAATATAATTTAAGTGATACAGATAGTCTAATGGTTGTAAAATCAGGAAATAAAGAAAAGAAACTAACATCAAGTGATTTTTATACATATGATTATTCAACGTACAAACAAATAGATACAACTGAAGAAGCTATAACAAATGCAATTGTTTCAGTTACATTAGAAAAAGAACCTAAAATATATATATATTCAGGAAAGACATATTATGATTCTACTCAGGTGCTTTCAACAATTGTTACAAAATTAAAAGATGAATCTAATCAAGTTGATTATTTAGATATATTATCTAAAGGTGAAGTTCCATCTGATTGTGATTGTTTAGTTATAACTACATTGAAAAGCGATTTTACAGAGTTGGAGAGGGATAAAATAATAGAATATATCTCTAGAGGTGGAAGATTAATGATTTTAACTTCTCAGAATATATTGAATGTTGATACACCAAATTTTGATGCTGTTTTATCTCAATATGGTATTAACATTGATTATGGTGCAATTTTCGAACAAGATAGTACAAAAATGTTACAAAATGCACCTGAAATGGTAATAACAGATGTTTCGGCAAGTTTTATGAATGATATAGATATGGCAATGAAGATGTGTTTATTAGATCCAGGAAAGATTACATTTGCCGATGAAGATAAATTGACAGAATTAGGTATTGAATATGAAGAAATTGCAAAGACAAGTAAAAAGTCATATGTTAGAAAGGACTTTAATTTAACGTCATATGAAAGAACATCTTCAGATAGCGAAGAAGGAGAATCTATTGTTGGAGCAAAAGTTACAAAAACTTTATCTGATAATGTAAAATCTGAAGTAATAATTTATTCAAATGAATTATTTGCAACGGATATGCAAATACCAGTAAGTTCTCAATACTACATGTATGCATTAGATTTATATAATAATAAAGACGTTATGCTAAATTCTATTTCATATTTAACGAATAGAGAGGATACAATAACAATAAGAAAAACTGATGAAACAGAAAGTTACACAGTAAATGAAAATGAAAATAATATTATTATGTGTATAATATTTATTACACCAGTTGTAATAATAATTGCTGGAATTATAGTTTGGCAAGTAAGACGTAGAAGAAAATAAAATAAAAAAATGATAGAAAAAAATAATTTTTCTATCATTTTTTTTGTAATAAATTCAAAATAGGAAAATAGAATTTAAATAAAAACATTAATTGGAGTGTTGAAATGGTCATATTCACAATTATAGGTTCAATAATTGGTGCTGGATTTGCATCAGGGCAAGAAATATACCTATTTTTTTATAAATATGGAATTAAAGGAATTTATGGATTGATATTATGCAGTTTTTTTATATCACTAATTATATATAAATCATTAAAAATTATATATGAAAATAATGTTATGAATTATCTAGAGTTTTTAAAAATAATTTTCAAAAGTGATATTCACAACAAATATTTAAATTTAAGTTTTATCAATAATGTGATTATAAATTTGTTTTTGTTAGTTACTTTTTTTGTAATGGTTGCTGGATTTGGAGCTTTTTTTGAGCAAGAAATAGAAATAAGAGGTATTTTAGGAGCAAGTATTTTAGCTATTAGTTCGTATTTTATATTTAAAAAAAATATGAATGGTATTACAAAAATAAATAGTATAGCAGTTCCAATTTTACTAATTATTATTTTAATTTTAGGATTAAAAAATATAAATTGTATTGAAAATATTAAATTCATAAAACAAAATGATGTATATGACTTAAAATGGATTTATAAAGCTATAATTTATGCTAGTTATAATATAATTTTATTAATACCAGTTTTAGTTAATCTGAAAAATTTTATAAAAAATAAAAAACATATATGGTTAATTTCTTTTTTTAGCGGTTTAATTTTCTTTATACTAGCAATATGTGTGTTTTTAATAATTTCAAATGTTGATGTTCCATTTGAAAAGCTTCAAATGCCTACTATATATGTTGTAAAGAAATATTTTAAGGAATTTAAAGTATTATATGGACTTGTAATTTTAATTTCTATATTTACAACAGCAATTTCTATTGGAGTGAGTTTTTTAGATAATGTATGCAAACAAAAAAATAGTTATCCACAATATGCGAAAATTATGTGTATAACTAGTGTGTTTTTCTCGAATTTTGGATTTTCTAAATTAGTGGAAATTTTATTTCCTATTTTTGGATTTTTAGGTCTACTTCAAATTGCATTAATAATTTTTAATAGCAGGGTAAATAAAAAAAATATTTGCAATAAACATTAATAAAATCGATTGCTATTTTTTGTGTTATTTGATAAAATAACATACATAAAAAGAAAAAGGAGAATAAAAGCTTTAGGCTTTTAAGTTTGTGCAAATGGAAGAAAAAAATGAAATTGATAATTTTGAAAGAAAAGTTAAAATTAGAAAAAACATTATATTAATAATAATAGGAATTTTTGTGATTTCAAGCATCTTAATTTTTTCATTGTATATAGCAAAAGAAGATTTTAGAAAATGGATTGATGCAAGTATTTTAAAAAAGAATGTATATACAGAAAATCTCCCAACAATAGATTTAGATATTAATAAGACTAATCAGATTTGTACTTATGGAAAGTATATAGCAATTTTAAATGATAAAAAAGTTGATATTTACAATAATGGGGGAGAAAGTATTTCAAAAATACCAGTAGATATTAATAATGCGATTTTTGATTCTTCCGGTAAATATCTAGCAATTGCTGAAGAAGGCGGAAAAAATTTTTATTTAATTTTTGATAATAATTATTTATGGAGTAATTATTTAGATGGTGAAATAAAACAAATTTGCGTAAACGAAAATGGATATTTGGTGATTGTTACAGCAGATTCAACGTATAAATCAATTATAACATTATATAACGCCGAAGGAAAAGAAGTATTAAAAAAATATCTATCATCGACAAGAGCTATTGATGTAAGTATTTCAAGGGATAATAATTTTCTAGCAATAGCAGAATTAGATACATCAGGTACTGTAATTCAATCGAATGTAGAAGTTATATCAATATCTAAGATTACTAAAAGTGATGAAAATTCAATAGTATATTCATATAAAGATGAAAGTGGTAGATTAATTACAGATATTGAATATCAAGAGAAAAATAACTTAGCAATTATGTATGATAACTTAATAAAAGTTTTAAATTCTAATTTTGAATTATCAGAAGATGTAACATTAGAGGATGGAAATATTACATATTCATCAGTTGATTTAAATAGTGGTTATGTATATGTTGAGGAAGAGTCAAGCGGGATATTCTCATCAAGATCTATTATTCATATAAACAATAGTCAAAAGAATATATATAATTTAGAAGAAGTTGCTAAAGAAGTGTATACATATGGAAAAGTAGTAGCAGTAAATGTAGGATTAGAGACTTATTTTTTAAGCGATAATGGATGGCTAATAAAAAAAGTGACTTCTAATCAAGAAATTACTAATATATCTTTTTCAAATAACTTAGCAGTAATAATATATAAAGATAGAGTTGAGATAGTAAATTTATAGGAATGGAGGAAGTTACAGGTAAATATCCTGTATTAAATTGAATTATGGGAGTTGTTATAGATATAATTTTGATAGGTGTGTTAGCATCAAATATATATTTAGGATATAAAAGAGGTCTTATAAATGTTGTATTTAAGTTATTGGCAATGATAGTGGCACTAATAATAACATTAATTTTATTTAAGCCGATTTCAAATTTGATTATAGATAAAACACAAATAGCTAATAATATAAAACAAACGATAATTGATAAGGGTATCGTTAAAGAGCAAAATGATGAAAAATCGAATAAATTCATAGAAAAGTATGTACAAGATGTAGCAGAAGATGCAAAAAATAATGTAATTGAAGAAGCTGCAGATGTAATTTCAATAAATATAGTAAATGTAATTGTGGCAATTATAATATTTATAATTGTAAGAATATTACTTATATTTGCTAAGGTTTTAGTGGGAGCGATAGCCGATTTACCAATTATAAAACAATTTAATAAAGCAGGAGGAATGGTATATGGAGTAATTAGTGGATTAATTATTATATATTTAGTACTTGCAATTGTTTTATTTATAGTATCTATAAATAACTTAAATA
>ULKW01005979.1_pt1 | contig 18449 bp, 23 predicted proteins | sample 1951281 | NCBI WGS metagenome assembly ULKW01 (sample SAMEA4835513, study PRJEB28245) | human gut metagenome | biome: gut microbiome; material: fecal sample | place: Denmark | collected 2008 | reverse complement strand
CAGGCTGGGGCGGATCTGCATTAATGACAAAGGCTAATGCGTTCTTTGGTATTAAGGCTACTGAGAGCTGGAATGGCAAAGTATTTAGTTCTTCAACACAGGAGTGCTATGATAATGTTAATTATACTACTATTACAGCAGCATTTAGAGCATATGATACTCCAGCTGATAGTGTAAGAGATTATTACGATCTTATCACAAATAATTCACGTTATGCAGCAGCAGTAAATGTAACAGACGCCGGTGAAGCTATTACTGCGATTAAAAATGGCGGTTATGCTACAAGTCCTACATATGTAGAAAATGTTATGTCGATTATTAATAGCAATGACTTAACACAGTATGATAATGTAGTAACAGAAAATACAGAGTCAAACTTACAGCCTGATATAGATACAACAAAGTATCACGAGGGTGATTTTGTGGCATATAACACAATATATGCTTCATCAACATCATCAGATGGACTTGTACCATCAAATGGCTTTACTAGTGGCACTATCACGAGAGTTATTCCAGGTGCGGCAAATCCTTATCTTATTGATAATGGAACAGGCTGGATTAACGATGGCTGTATTACATTTGAAGATAATTCAAATACTGAAAGCTCTGATAATGATATAAATGTTGGCGATAAGGTAAGGGTGCTTGTTAATGCTACTTACGATGGTGGTTCTTTTGCAATGTATTACGATGAATATGATGTATTAGAAGTTAAAGGAGACCGAGTAGTTATCGGTATTGGAGATGTTGTAACTTGCGCTATTAATGTGTGCAATATAGAAAGAGTTTAGTATATAATAAGGTAGAAATGTTAATACATCTTAATTCAAGATGAGTCAATAAAATATCATATACAACAGCGTGGAGCTAGCTCCTCAGTGCCGATATCTGTAAGCAGCCCGGCAACTTCCCTGTATGGCATAGAATATCTTTGCGAGATGTAACGCATAGAAGCACCAAGCTCGCCGTCCGGTCCACCATACTTCAATAAGGTATACTGTTGAAAAACCAGTATATATGCGGGTTTGATAACTTTGAAAAAATATAGCAAGTAAAATGTTTGCTATTTATTTTTGTAAAAAGAAGTATATCTCCAGCTTATCATTTTCCTTATCATACACACAATGGTCAACAACACTTCTTATAGCATTGGCTCTTGTTAGTGTGTCCTTGGAAGTATCTTTTATAATGTCATATACAGTTGATATGCTCTTAAGCATAGCAGCATTGGAGTCTGTACTGGAAGTATTATTAAATGCTTCTAACTGCTTTTCAAGTGCAGCACGTTCATCCTTAAGAAGCTGCTTATTCTCTTTGTACTCCTCTAAGGTGTCGATTCCATCCCGGTATGCCTGTTTAATTCTTGCTTCTTTATCCTCTAGTTTAGACAACTGACTTAAGATAACACTTCTGTCATCTGTATCAGGCTCATTTGAGCCTTTTTTAAGTTCGTAATGCAATTCCACACTTCCATTTAAAGCACGTTCAAATGCTTCATATACAGCCTGTTCAAGTGCGACAGTTTTAATATAGTGACTATGTGAACATTTTCCTTTGCTGTAATTGCCACACTGGTAACGTGTAGCATTAAGTCCAGCCATTAGCGATGCACCACAATCTGAACATTTGACAATTCCACCCAGCCAGTGTTTCATATGCCCTGCAGCTCTTGCTTTGTAAGGACGGCTCCTCAGTGCTATAAGATGCTGGACTTCATCCCAAGTATCTTTATCAATCAGAGATTCATGTTTGCCTTCTGCTATGATCCAGTCGCTAACAGATTTAATAGTATGGTCATCATGTTTCTGTCTGTTCCATCTTACAGCACCGTAGTAGAATGGATTGGATAATATGTATTCCACAGTACGTCCTTCATATGTCGAACCACGTTTAGTCCGGTACCCAAGAGAATTAAGCTCCCTGGCAATCTCTAAGTAACTGTGACCTGCAATATAGTCTTTATATATCCTTTTTACAATAATAGCTTCATCGTCAGATATGTAAGGTATGCCAGTATCCTTATTCATCCGGTAACCAAGTGGAAGAGAGGACTGGTAGCCACCTCTTAGGGCTTTTTCTGTCATACCTCTAAGGACTTCTCCAGATAGACGGATAGAGTAGTATTCATCCATCCATTCTATTATACGTTCTATTAAAGTTCCAAAAGGACCATCTACAAGAGGCTCTGACACGCTCACAACCTCAACGTGGTTCTTTTTCAGTAAAGACTTATATACGATAGACTCTTCCTGGTTACGTGCAAATCGGCTGAATTTCCACACAAGAATAACATCAAAAGGGTGTTCTTTGCTTTTTGCCATTCCTATCATTTTCATAAATTCTGGTCTTTTATCAGCTTTTTTGCCGGAAATACCATTATCAAGATAGATATTACTTGCCAGAAGTGACATATTATTCTTTTTAGCAAAGTCTATCAGAAGACGTTTTTGTGCATCCGGAGAAAGCTCTTCCTGCTTGTCAGTAGATACACGGATATAAGCACACGCAGATTTCATATTAAGTATATCCTTAGCCATATTAATCATCCTTTCTGTAAAATATATGCAAGTTGCACCGGTGCAACTCAAAAAATGGTATAAAAATAACACCTACTTGCATAAGCGGTGTTAGAAATGATATAATATGGCTTGTCTAAGGCGGTATTATATCATAAGCACAGCTTATGTAAGTATCGTGGTAAAAGCTCTTGTGTTGGTAGCACAGGGGCTTTTATTTTTATGTTTTTAAGCATTTTATAAAATAAAAGGACCTCGCTTATATGCAAGGTCCTTTTAAACGTATAAGACCTCTGCATTGCTGCAGAGGTCTTTCCAAAATAAAAACAATCTTCTGTAATGCCCTATAGGCTGGATTGCAAAGAAACATATAATCTCTTCGTTTGATTATTATATTACGAAAAACTCTCGCAGTCAATATTATTTTATGATGTTTTTAAAAAATCAATTTTGCTTTGATGGCTTCATTTATAGTATTCATTTTTTCATCAGAGAATTGTATACCAAATAATACATCTGTAGATTTTCTAGGGGTATAAATTCTTGATTTATCAATAGTAGTTATTTGACCTATTAATGCTATGCTTCCGGATTTCAATTTTGCAATCTCTTGTCTGCTTTTCTCAAGAAATTTTACATCTTGGTAAGCCTGTTCGACTTTTTTGTTAAATTCATTACGAGTAGTAGCCAGAACGCTTAAATTATCAGATAAAGTGGCTGCAATTTCATCAGAAGCTTCGTCTGTAGTAGCAGCAGAATCTTTTGCAATAAGCTCTTTAATAAGTGAGTTGGTTGACTCCATTGATTCATTAAGTTGCTTACATTCCATAAGCTCTTGATTAGCCTTTTTAATCATTTGTGCGTGACGAACATCCAATTTGCTATATAGTTCAGAACCTAGAAATACATCAGTTTGGTAAGTTTCAGCTTCTGTTCCTGAGGTTAAAGGAACAACAGTGACAACATTAGCACTTAAATGATTGTTTTTATCAAGTACAATTGCGTAATGTAAGCCACCATATTCTTTGCCTACATTAAAACCAAAGTTAACTTTTATAACATCTCCTCTGTTATAGCGGATTTGCTTCTTAGGATTATATACTTCTTCTTCTCTTATATATTTCACATAAGTTTCAAACCAGTATGAAAGCAAGTTGGCTTTTTTTAAATACTTTCCGGTTGGTTCATTTATGTAATATTCAAAGAGATTATTTAACTCCCTTATAGCGTGTTTTTTATGCTTGATAACATAGTCTTTGTCTAATGGTAAACTCAAGATAAGCACCTCCTTAATTTATATTAGTTCATAAAAGAAAAAATCCCTCTTTCCATATAAATGGTAAGAGGGATTTTCGCCAGTCATTTAACAACGACCATTTCTGTTGGACTTATCTTACCATTTATATGTTTTGGTGTCAATATTGATTATATATCTGTTCTCATCAACACGAAGGTGATATATTAATCAAGCCCCATTCTTTCTTACAATCTTCAAGAGAGTAACTTTCATTTTTATCTAAACTATTCATATAATCTTGATAAAGTGCTTCACAAAAATTATCATCAGTCTGCGTTAGTTTTTCGCTTTCACTCATAGTAATACCTCCTAATCATAGTGTTAATTATAATTTAAACAACGTAGCAATAGTAAATATGTTTATTTTTAAAGGTTTCAATCACAATATTAGTTTAAAACTAATAAAATTCTATTTATCATTGTGTTTATTAATAAAAATCATTGCACCATCAATCGACATTTTTCTTGCTATAAATTCCCAGTCAGTAGGCTTATATGGACGAGGTCTATATTTATAATTCCTGCCTTGTTTTTTTAGTGCATCATCATATAGTTCTTTGATACGAGGTAAATCCTCAGAGTTTTTATAATCTTCTAAACATTTCTGATAAAACTCAACACATCTATTGATGTCTGTCTTTTGTAGTATATGTCCTATTCCTAATAAATCAGAGATATCCATATATCCGTGAAGTTTAATACGTTTTTGCCTGTATAGGTAAGCTCTATCATACATATATTCTTTTTCACATAAATTACAATAATCATCATATATTAGGTCTAAAGGAAAAAGTATTTTAGTTTTGAACACATAGCTGTCAGGAGGTAGTTGCTTTAATGTGATGAAATATTTTTCATAGTAATTTATAGCATTTATTCTATCTAACACTCCTTCAGTTCCATATGCAATTGCAGTAGCAAGTATATCAAATGGTAATGTGGAATTCTTATATTTTAAAATTATATATCTGTGCAATATATAGCGAGGGGCATAAACAACAGAGTATGCTATTTCTGCCAGTTTTATAGCTTGCAATTCCAATGGATACTGTTTACATTCTTCAATACAAGAGTCAATATATTCGGTATCATAAGAAGAAAGGTTAGTTAAATCATAACTATAAGTTCCTGGAATTATATTACTATGGTTATAAGGTGTATCATCAGAAGTGTAACTATTCAAATGCTCAGCAATATCGTCATTTAGATAATCTTCATCCTCATATGTAGTATCACAATTGTTATCTGTATTGATAACAAAATAACTAAGTAATTTTTGAATAAAATCTTGTAAAAACATAATGTGTTCCTTTAATTATAATGTGTAAAAATTTCAACAAGTTGAACATTTTTATCTAATCTATCATAATCTCCATTTTTAATGTGTTTCAATTCGTGATGATAGGCCAACATTAATTGTTCCATTGAGTGTCTGGCATTTAAGACTATGGTATAGGTATCATCATCACAGCAAACAGTATATGCCTTAATTGTAGTAGGCATATCTACATATAAAATATTAGTATCCAATTCCTCACCCTCTTATCTTTTTAATCATTTTTGTTAGACATTCTGTCAATCATCTCCTTAACAAATTCAATATCTTCTTTCTTTACCTTGCGTGATGCATCAAACAATACTTTATAGTCAGGGTTCTCATATAAGAACTGAGCCATATCTCTTGCATCATCATCAAGATAATATACATTATTATCTTCATTAGTATTATAAGAGAGTTTTTTTGTAGCTAAATCATTCATATCTATATTAAATATTTCAGATAATTTCTTTAAGGCTTTAAGTGGTGGTTCAGAAACACCAGACTCCCATTTTTGTATTGTAGTAAATGATTTATAACCAAGCATATTGGCTATGTCATCTTGAGAATATCCTTTTTTAGTTCTTAAAAAACGTATGTTTTCACCAAGGCACATATTAATGTCACCGCCCTTCTTAATTTATATTTGAATAATATAATATAATTGAAGAAAATTCAAGTAGAATTGATAAAAAGATAAAAAAACTTGAAATAAATTCAAAAAAGGTATTGACACTTGAATATAAATCAAGTAATATATGCTTGAAAATAATTCAAGTTGAAATGAGGTGATGAAAAGTTGAATACAAATGAAATGCAGTTCTCCGTTAAAGAATTAAGAGCAAGAAAAAACGAAACACAGGAGCAAGTTGCCAACAAAATCGGAATTTCTCCTCAAACATACTGCTCGTGGGAAAAAGATATATCTAATGTGGCGGTAAGTAAGGTTAGAGCTCTTGCTGAGCATTTCGGTGTAACTCTTAATCAGATAAAATTTTAATTTTTTTTTGAATTTTAACTTGAAATAAATTCAAGTAAACATTCAAAGCAAGTAACATACAAGGAGGTGAGAGAGTGAAGACACAATCAATAACGGAGCTTCCAGATAAACTAGAAAGTTTGTATGTAGATTCACAGAATAAGATATTTCTACTTAATGGGAAACCAATAGGAAAAGGAATCTCTTTTATACAGATAAATTTTGATGCAACTGAATGGAGAGTAACCATGGAATGTGAAGGAACAGTAACGAAAGAAATTAACACATATAAGAAAGATGGAGAAAAAACAGCTAGTACCAATTGATACTAGCTGAGTAAGTTAAATGATATTTGAAGTTATGTTTGCTAAAAAATTAATAACCTCACTTAAATTGGATTTGAAGCGATTTTCCATAGTATATATAAAAGTTGGTTCAAGCGTTATGTTGCCTAAGATATCTTCTTTTATATACTTATGATTCTTCATTTCTTTAAGACAATAATCAATATCGTCATCGGAAAAATCAGGAAAATTAGAGGATGATAGGTTATTAAATTCAACAGCGGTTGTTCTAGGAATATCTGATTTGATACGTTGTAAGTAATTTTTATAAAGAATAACAGCAAATTTAGTGGTTATTTTTGTAAGTTCCATAAAAAACTCTCCATTCTTAAAACTAGGTGCTGCAACACCAGTAATTAAAGTATAGAAGCTGGGAGAAAATTAGGCAAGATATTTAAGGCAAGTAATATAACAAGGAGGTGAGACAGTGTTCTTAGATTACAAAGAAATAAAAGAATTTATAAAACACAAAGGTTACAAACAGTCAGTAATTGCCAAAAAGATTGGAATGTCAAGTGTAAAGCTGAACCAAATACTAAGCGGTAATCGCAAATGTGAAGCTGGGGAATATGCTGGAATATGTAAAGCATTAGATGTTCCATATGAAAAATTTATAAAAGAAGGCTGATTTGTATTTAACTCAAATCAGCCTAGCACCTGGATTAAAGGGATTTTTCTAAGTGATAAGTGAAGCCACCATTACAATTTGGGTAGTAAGAGAGGGCAATAATCTTATAACCTAATTTAATCCATTTATCAGCAATGTGCTTAGAGTAAGCAAGTCTTTTCAAGATAACACCGCCTTTCGCTTTGTTATAGATAGACAAGTTACATATCTATGATAAATGGTGCTATATCGAAAAGCAATATAAACATTATTAAAAACAATATTTAAGGAGTGATATAAGGTGCACAAAACTAGCTATTCACATAATTTTAACCATTTTACAGGAAAGAAATCGAAAATAAGAAAATGGAAAAAGGACAAGAGCAAAGTTAAACATAAGCACATTAATAAATACTTGGAGGTAAAGAAATGAATATAACAGCAATAGCAATAACAACTATTATCTGCATTGCATTGACGTCTATATGCAATGATGGAAAGAGAAAATAAGAAAAGGAGATATTATGGAGCATTTTAATTCAAGCGAAGCATAGTAGGACAACTATCTTCATCAAGGTAGAAGAGGGTTTTCATAGAGGTTCTTTCTTCGATTGCAAATAGGATATCTCTTATACAATCAGGATTTAATTTCATTTAAGACAATCTCCTTTCTTAAAACTAGGTGCGGCAACACCAGTAATTCAAGTATAGGAGACATAAGTAGATAAGACAAGATATTTAAATATGGAGGCAAAAAGTGATAAAGAGAAAAAACACAATATTAGCAGCTTTAATATTAGGTGTCTCATTAACAATGACAGGCTGTAGTGAGGCAGATAAGGTTAATTACAATATGTCCAAGCAGGCAGATTATTTTGAGTGCGAACGAAAAATAACAGTATACAATGCGCGTACAGACAAAATCATTATGGAAGCAGAAGGCTATATGAGCATAAGTAATGATAGTGAAAATGAGCTGGTGTGTACAGTTAAGACAGGTGCAGATGAATACAGAAAGAATTACATATATCTCAATGATTACACAATGTATGTTGTTGAGGATATAACAGGAACACATTCAGACCCATATCATTACAAGATGTATTTTCATACAGAAGCTCCTGTTGATATGGACATAAAACCTTAATAATGTGTAATCAGGACATTCAGTGTAAGCATATAAGACAGTAACCACAAGTCAGAGGTGAGAGTGTGAACATAGTAATAAAGATTATAGATGGTGACAAGATTATTGATTACGATTCACTGTCGGACAAAGAGAAGAAAGAGTACGGACAGCGGCTTAATGAACAGGCTTTGACTTCGTTAGGTTATGTCAGAAAGGAGTAGATTTGTTATATACACAGGCACAAGAGAGTTTTGAGAAAGAGCCAAGAGACAAGAACTGGATAACATCTTTTGTGGCAGTTCCGTATAATAACCTGTATGACAGATTATTCAGGCTGGCAGAAGAGTATGAAAAGATAAAGGCGGAAGTCTATATAGATAAAACAATAACAGACACTATATATGTAAAAGTAAGCAAAGTATAGATGAATAATAGAAAAAGAGCTGGTACAAGGAATACCGGCTCTTTCTCAAAACACATATAGATAAATCTCATATTTATTATATGTGTAAGTTCACTGAAAGTCAAGCGGGTGCAGGCTCGTCTTTGTAACTTTATAAATATATTAAAGTTAGGACATTTAAGGAGACAGGTATGGCTTACAGAAAAGATGTATGGCACTTCCCTGGCTCTAATGAGTATGAGTATAAATTTATTGGTAATTATGGAGCTAAGGGCGAGAAACGCCATAAAAGACAGAAAGCAACACAGGAGCAGATTAGAAAGCAGAACCAGAGGAATAAAGAAAAGAGAGTAAGAAGATTAATAAAAGCAAACTTTAAGGAGGGAGATCTATGGACAACCTTAAAGTATCCGAAGGGAACAAGGAAAAGCATCGACGAAGTAAGGAAAGACCTTAACAGCTTCTTAAGAAGTCTCAGGACAAGATATAAGAGCATCGATGAGATTGTGAAGTATATATACAGAATTGAGGTAGGAGCACTCGGAGGTGTGCATATACATATCCTTATAAACAGGGTTACAGGTGCAGATAAGATTATAACAAAGTGCTGGGAAAGGTTTGGCCACGTTAACTATCAGAACATATATGAAACTGGCGGATATGCAGATCTGGCAGAGTATATCGTTAAGCAGCCGGAAGAAAATACGGAAGAATACGAACAGCTTAATATGTTCAGTGTACAGGAACAGAAAGAACTTGTTAAGTATTCCTGTTCAAGGAATTTGGTACGTCCTGAGCCAGAACGCACTGATTACAGCAGAAGGACGATGAGAAAGATTATAGAAAATGGTCCGGAGCCGACACCAGGATATTTTATAGATCCATTGTCAGTGGTAATGGGGACAAACCCTTATACAGGAATGAATTATCTGCATTATACAGAGTACAAGCTATTACGATTACAGGATGACCCATAAGGAGGAGCAATGAGACAGGTAAACATATATACAGCAACAACCTTTAAGGGACTAAATGTACAGAATGGCATTATAGGCTACATATTGGAGCTTGTAACAGACACGGAGCCGATAACACTGGACAGCACAGAACTGCTGTACGATATGAAGCCTAATAGGGCAGAACTAATAGCAGTTATTAAAGCACTACAACGGATGAAAGAAAAATGTGAACTGGTTATATATACAGAGTCTCCTTATGTGGCAAATGCTTTTAATGCTGGCTGGCCAGACAAGTGGAAGCAGAATAATTATAAAACAGCAAAAGGCGGTGATGTGGCAAACGCAGATGAATGGATAAAGCTGGATGAACTGCTTGCAGGACATAAGTATGAATTTCGCCTGCAAGAGGAACATTCATACAGAAACTGGTTAAAAGGACATATAGAAAAAGTAAAGGAGTATGAAGATGTTTGATATATTCGGAGAGTTTAACAGTGCAGAAGAAATAAACGAAGCGGCAGCAGCACAATTACAGGAAGGTGATACAGATGCAGTTATGACAATAGCAAGAGAAAATGGCATAGATGCGGATGATGCGCAGGACTATATAGATGGAATGGTGGATAAATTATGTTCTCCGCTGATGGCTGCATTTGGAAAAATAGAGGTTGAGACAGAGGAGTTGCAGCCTAAAGAGATAATAGAAGACTGGGTTACCTACATAAAAAAGAGGTGTACAGAGTGCGAAGATATGGCTGTGGCGGTAAGAACTAAAGGCAAGAGCATAAAAGGCTGTATAGCGGCACTTCTAAAATGGAGCTTCACCAATTCGTATGATGTAGACAAAAATATAGTAAAACAGGCGGGCATAAGAAATAGTAATGTAAAAATGGGTATCCCCGGAATGGCAACAGCGTACAAGCTTATAGATGAATATTATCTTGGAGGTAATAAGTAATGAGAAAGAAGGATGTATTAGCTTATGCAGGAAGAACTACAAGGTCACGGAAAGATACGCTTATCGTTGATAAGGTAGATATAGGTGGCAGTGAACATCTGATAATTGACCTATATATAGCCAGAGAACTGGTGTTAAGAGTGGCAGTAAGTGATACAGATTATGCCAGTTATGACTATAGCAATAATAAATGGGAGCAGGTAAGGAGTAGTTACAAATTCCCTTACAAGGACAATATAGACCATGCGAATATAAGCAGTGATGATTCAAGGAAACTTGAAGAGTATTATGGTGGCAAAAAGGAATATTACAGAACACGCACACAGGTTATATGTAATATCGAGTATAAGGTACAGGCACTTAAGGATGAAATAGCAAAGGAAAAAGAGAGAAAAGAAAGAGACCATCTTATGAAACTTGTACCCAAGGAATCTAAAATGCTGAAGACTGATATAGATATATATGCTAACCAGGGAAACATAATCTATTACAAAAGAAAGGGCAATATAGCAGAATATCATTGTTGCCAGTGCGATAGTGATTATACCAGACGTATTAAATCATCTGACAGCTATGAAGATGCTATGGTAACTCCGATTGCTAAAGTTCCAAGGCTGAATGAAACGGAGGAATGCCCTTACTGCAAGAAAACAGGAGTGCTTAAGCAGGCAGGACATGCTAAGACTACACGTCAGCGTTTTGAGATTCTGACATATAATCTGGCCAAGGATGATACAACTCTTGTAGTAAGAGAATATTACATATGCGTGAGCCGGAGTATGTATGGTAGATATAATATTTATAACAAGTTATGTGGAATATCTTTCTTAAGGGCTGGATATGAGAGAACTTATCAGATGTGGGGAAACAGTATGTTTAGGCGTAAGAAACTTGATATAGACAGAAAAATAGATGTACACGAATTAAGAGAGGAGGATGTGATATCTAAGAGTGATCTTAAGTATTATCCTGAGAATATGTATAAGCTTATAAGCGAAACCCGATGGAAAGAGACATTGAGGGTTATAGCAAGGTTCGAAACGCTGTCCGCATATGCCAACTGTACAGCACTTGAAACGTTATACAAGATAGGACTGAATACTATATGCCGCAGAATTATATACGCAGGCGGTCATACAAGCGATATAAAAAAGAATGCAAAGACAGCAGCAGATATTCTTAAGGTCAGTAAAGAAGGATTCAGGTATATACGTTCAGTAATAGGTAAGCAGGATAGTGACAGGATTATTAATACGATAAGGTATATGGAAAGCAGGAAGATACCGCTGAGTGAGAATAATATAAAGATTCTGTCAGAATTCGAGTCATATTATTATCCTGGTAATGCAATGAAACTTGAACATATTATGAAATATCAGAGCCTGCAGAAATTATACAATTATCTTAACAAGGCTAAGGAACATTACAGCTCACTGCCAGATACACTTAATGAGTATTACGATTATATAAAGCAAAGGGAAACACGAGGAGATGACCTCACTAACACGGTATATCTAAGACCAAAGGCGCTACATGCAACTTATATGAATCTGCTTGAAGATATAGAACACGAGAAGAATGAAAAGTATATATCAGAGATGAGTAAAAAGTACGAAAACATAAGGAAAAGGTCTAAGAATATTCCTAAGAAGTACACCTGGCAGCAGTCGGATATGTTAATACGACCTGCACGCAGTGCGGAAGAGATTGTTATGGAAGGCAGGTTATTACATCACTGTGTAGGTAATGATGCACAGGGGTATATGGAGAGGTTCAATGAAGGAAAAGGCTGGATATTAGTGGTTAGACATATTAGTGAGCCAGATATTCCATTTGTAACTGTAGAACTTGTGAATAACAGTATAAAGCAATGGTACGGAATACGTGACACTAAGCCAGACAGAGATAATGTAGAGGCATTTCTTAATGCTTACATAGAACATATTACGAATAAAGGAGTAGAAAGAACAGCATGAATGAGTTAGAAGAACTTAAAAGTTACAGCGAATACAAGGCGGCACTTGATAAGCAGATGTTAGAGTCGGCAGAAGGGTTCGTAAGAATAGGATATCTGCTAAAGCTGGCCAAGGATACGGATATATTGAGGGATTCACAGTACAGTAACGTGTTGGAATTCGCAAAAGCGGAATATGGAATAGATAAGACTATGGTATCGAGATTCATAAGTATTAATGACAGATTCTCAGAAGGTGGGAACAGTCCGGTGTTAAGAACGGAATATCAGGGATTTGGATATGCAAAGCTTGTTATTATGTTGCAGTTACCAGATACGCTAAATGAAGAACTTACACCTGATTATTCCAAGAGAGAGATACAGGCTCTTAAGGAAGAGGTGGATGAAGAAAAGAAGGTATCTGACTTAGAGATATATGCAGAGGGTACAGACAGCGAAAAGACAGAGCTTGAGCAGATTATATACAAGATATGTGAAGAAAATATTGACGTGTACGAAAGGATATACGAGGCGGTAACACAAGGAGAGCTTACGACTAAGAATGTAATAGATATATTCGCACCAGCAGGGGATGCGATTTACTCTGTAAGAGTTCAGGGAGCAGGCAGAAAGGCAGTTTCTTTCAAACAGGGAGATGAAGATGTATCAGTTGTCAGTTTAAGAACATCAGAGAAGGATATATATAACGTGAATGCTGTATTCACGGCAGTTATTGATGTTATAGGAATAATAATAGTGAAATGCAAAGACAGTGCAGAAGGTATCTGGCAGCAGATATATAATGCCGAATATCCTAAAAAAGCGGAAATTGCACCGGTGCAACCAATTAAAACTGATACAAAAAAGCAGGAAGAGAAGAAAACAGCGCCAAAGAAGATGAAGGTGGTAAAGGCTAAGCAGGAGGAGATACATAGTATTGAAAAGTCAGTGCCTAAAGCAAGCCCGATTGAAGTTGTTGAAGAGTCGGAAAAGCTGATAAAGACAGAAGCGGACGAGCAATTAGAAGGACAGAAAAACATAAAAGATTATCCGGAAGTTATGCCTGATAATTCTGGGAATGTTGAGAGCGTTGAAGGAACTGTTGAAGATATGGATGAAATATCTGTGAATGAAGGTGAAACGCTTACAAAAGAAAATGAAACGCTTACAGATACGCATAACACTACAGAGAATGTTGAGAGCATAAGAAATAACATAATAACATCAGCACTTAATATCAAGTTCGCGTTAGATTCAAATGATAATATTACGAACAATGTAATTGACAGACTTATAGTGATAACAGAAGTGATGAAAAATAATCTTGAATTATTGAAAAGACAGGAGAGAAAAGGATGAAAGTATATATAAGTTTACCAGTAGCAAGAACTAAGGATTATAAGGCAAGGGCAAAAATGATAGAGAACGCTTTAAAGGCAGAGGGGCACACGGTTATTAACCCAGTGACTATATGCGAAGGATTACCGCAGGGAACAACACATAAGCAGTATATGGATATATGCTTGACGTTAGTGGATATGTGCGAGGCGATAGTGTTTGATGAAGGTTGGGAGAATTCAAGAGGATGTAATCTTGAAATGATAAGAGCAATGAAGAATAAGATAGCAATAGGTTTTATAGGAGAACACACATGGGAAAGTCAAAACAGGCAAGAGCACACGAATTTACAGAGGCTGCCAGGCAGCAGATCTATATTAGGGACCGCTACAAGTGCATTTTCTGTGCTAAGAACTACAATATGCAGGGTTCCACATGGTATGCAAAGCAGATATTAAGTGTCATGCACTATATTCCACGTTCAAAGGGTGGTTTAGGTATACCACAGAATGGGGCACTGGGGTGTCAGTATCATCATGAAATGCTTGATAATGGTAACCAGGGAAAGAGAAAAGAAATGCTGGAGATATTTAAGAATTATCTTAGGCATTTTTACCCAGATTGGAATGAAAACAATCTGGTATATAAAAAATGGTAAAGGAGAGTTATATGAATTCAAAGGAAATTAAAGAGTTAAAGCAGAGATTAACACTTGATAGCTGCACAATAACGAAGATGAAGGGCGTATATGTTGGAAGTAACAATGAGATAGTGGCAAGACTGGACAAGAATTTCTTAAATCTTCCTGAAGATGAGTTCTTTAAGTATCTTGAATATGCTAAAGAGATATTCCAGCCTAAGCAGGTTGATAATAAGGACTTAACATTGAATATTACTGGGGATTCCGATATTAAGAATATCTTAAATAGAATTGTTGATAATGGGCTGAAGAAGACAACGACAGCGGAAGAGGAACTTTACAATAAGATTATAAAGTATTATGGCCACACTAATGGTTATCTTATATTGCTTTTTTATGATATCTATGATATTCCTGTCGTCACAAGGGATAATCTTGTACAGGATGATTCGGAAGATATATATAGATATATCATATGTGCAATATGCCCTCTTAAGTTAACTGATCCAGCAATGGGATATGAGGAGAAAGACAATACATTCAGGTCTGTTGAGCGTGATTGGATTGTGTGTAAGCCAGATGAAGGCTTTGTATATCCGGCATTCAACGACAGAGCATCTGATGAAGAATCAATATTGTATTACACAGCAACTCCACAGAACCCGGATCACAGTTTCATAAAGAATGTCATTGAATGCGATGATAAATTTACTATAACTGAGTATAAGGATTTATTCAAGACGGCATTCGAATGGGCTATAGATTCTGTATCTGAGCGCGACAGATATTATTCAGCGATAAATGCAACATTACAGGGATATTCTCCAGAGGATGTATTAAGCCCTCAGATGTTAATTAATATTATGAGTTCATGTGGGATGCCAAAGGAATATATAGACAGAATAGCTAAAGAGTATGTATATGATTTCGGTGAATATGGATTCCCTAAGATTGGATACATATATCAGGAAAAATATAAGAATATGCATTATGCAATCGAGCAGAAAAATAAAGCAAGGAGATTGTTAACACAAGCCCATAATGCGCTTAATCATAATGGCGGTTCAGAGTTAGCGGATGAGATAGAAGATTATCTTAACAGGACAAGATAGACGACATTTTATTCAGGAAAAACACGGCAAAGTCGCATAAAGACAGAATGGGAGTGATTTTTTTACTCCAAAATTATCTATAAGATACTTATTCAATACAAAATAATATCACAATAAAAAAGAGAAGCTGATAGCCAAACTCACCACGCTGTCAGCTTCCTTTCTCAAAAACAGAACATATGTATTGTATCATAGAGATATATATTGTGCAAGAAAATAAAACGGGAAGGGAAGTAAAGAGATATGGCAGCAGATATTAGGGAAGCGTTAATACAGTATTGTGACATAAAACAGGAATATGATTACATAAGAACAAGAAGAGATAAGTTAATAAGAGAGATTGAGAAAATGGAAAAGGAGCAAAATCTCGAATACTGTATTATAATAGATTTATTGAAAGTTAGGGATAAACAATTTAAGGATTGTGAAATTAAGTTACTGGAGAAAATAAATGAGGTTGAGAAATTTATAGGACAAATTGAAAATAATAGCAGAATAAGAAGAATGATTACATATAAGTTTATTGATGATCTAACTTGGTATCAGGTGGCACAGCGAATGGGAAAACATCATACGGAGGATAGCTGTAGAAAGGCAGTTGAAAGATTTTTAAAAGATGTTTAAATTGATATTTAAGTTTACAAAAAAATGTGATATAGTTATAAAAAAGCAAAAAAAGTTTATTTGAATGGAGTAATTATGTCAATAACAAAAGCAAAAAAGAATCAAATAATAGATTATATGTTAGAAAAAATATCAAATAAAAGTGATGTGGTAGGTAAAACAGCGGAAAATTTTATGTTATCTCGTACAACAATATATAGATATTTATTAGAATTGCAGGATAAAAATATAATAAAAAAAGTATCTAGGGGACGATATAAATTAATAGAAAGTACTTATGAATTTGTATATATTAATGATGGAACATTAGAAGAAGATTATATTTATAATAAAGATATAAGTCCGCTAGTGCAACAATTGCCTGAAAATGTAAAAAAGATATGGACATATGCTTTTACAGAAATGTTTAATAATGCAATTGAGCACTCAGGGTCAAAAAAAATTGAATGTTATGTGATTTGTAATTATATAGAAACAACAATAATGATAACAGATTTTGGAGTGGGAATATTTAAAAAGATCAAGGATTATTATAATTATGATTCTATTGATGATGTTATAAGCGAATTATTTAAGGGAAAACTTACAACAGATACAAGCAATCATTCAGGAGAAGGTATCTTCTTTACTTCAAGGCTGATGGATCAGTTTAGTGCAATATCAAGTAAAAGATTTTTTTCACATAATAATCATTTGGAATTTATAGATACGTTAAAAGATGAAGATGATTTGAATATATTGACACACGATAAAGGTACCGTGATATATATGAGATTAGCAAATAGGACTCATAAGGAGTTATTGGAGGTGTTTGATATGTTTTCAGATGTAGATGGAGGATTTAATAAAACAAGCATACCAATGAAAAATGTATTTGGAAATAATTTTCCAGTGTCTAGGTCGCAAGCAAGAAGGCTATATAATAGATTTGAAAAATTTAAAGAAGTTGAGTTGGATTTCAAGGATGTAGATGAAATTGGGCAGGCATTTGCACATGAACTGTTTGTTAAATTTCCGCAAAAAAATCCTAATGTAATAATTAAAGTGTCAAATTCTAATAATAGAATTAATGCAATGATTGAACACGTGAAAAATACAATTTAAAAGATATTAAAGTTTGTCCAATTTGTCCGTGTTCTATATGATAATATATAAATCGGGACAGATGTTAAGAAGCACTGAACTAAGGACTGAAGACAGTCTGCATTTTAATTTCATAATTAGTGTTGTTGAAAACTGACACTAATAACTAAGAAATATGAGATACCCCTCGTAACGGCATTGACATTTAATTGTCAGTGCCGTTTTTTCTTATAATTGTATTATATGCCTGTCCGTTATGTCCGCATAACATATGATATTATTTATATATAGCACATTTAACTTTATGGATAGTGTCATTAGGAGGAGTTATGGCAAATATAAAAAGTAAATTAGAGCAGTATCGTAGTCTGGTAGAGGAAAGCATAGAAGTGGATATAAAAATAAAAAATATTAAAAGAGAGATAGATGAATTAAAAGCATTAGGTGAGGTTATAGATACAGTCACAGGTGGAAATGGTGGGATACAGCATTTTACGATTAAAGGTGTTCCAACGCCAGCGTATACCAATAAATTAAACAGATTACAGCTTAGCTTAATTACCAGGCAGCAGTTGTTAGATAAAATAGAAAGCCAGAAGAATGACATAGAAAGTTTTATATGTAGAATAGAGAATAGTATGATAAGAAGAATGCTGGAATATAGGTATATGGAAGCTATGAAGTGGAGTGAAGTTGCTAAAAAGATGGGAAAGACATATACAGCTGATTATTGCCGTGTAACGTGTGATAGATTTTTAAAGGGATATAATAAATAATTTGTTCGTTTTTTTCGCTAAAAAGATGATAATATTTAAAATGACAGAAATTGGGATGGCAGCTATACGTTTGTGTATAGCTGTTTTTTGATAATAATAAAATGGGGAGAGAGGTGATGAGCGTGACGAATTATGAATTGGCTGAGCAGGACTATATAGCTGGTATGAAATATAAAGAGATTGCTGAAAAATACAATGTAAGTATTAATACTGTTAAGAGCTGGAAAACAAGATATGGATGGCAAAAAAGTGTGCACACAAATGATAAAAAAGTATGCACACAAAAAAGAGATTATAGTGTTGTAAGAAAAGAAGCTGCTGTGACAGAGGTTGAAGACGTATTGGAAAATATGGATTTAACTGATAAACAGCAGCTTTTCTGTTTGTATTTTATAAAGTGTTTTAATGC
>ULKW01002882.1_pt1 | contig 22057 bp, 19 predicted proteins | sample 1951281 | NCBI WGS metagenome assembly ULKW01 (sample SAMEA4835513, study PRJEB28245) | human gut metagenome | biome: gut microbiome; material: fecal sample | place: Denmark | collected 2008 | reverse complement strand
CGCTCTTCCTGTGTGCGGTTACTTCCTTCAGAGTGTCTTTGGCGACCCAGCCTTCCAGCAGTATCACGGCAAGTTTGACAAGCCACATGACAGCGATATCACCCGCGATATGTACATCTGTGCAAGTTATGCACCAAAGCCAAAGGTAGATACCACCAAGGTAGACAGTACCGTCTTCCAGGAAGAGATCGTTCTCGATGACGAAGGCAACCCTATCATCCGCGAGGTTCCTGCCAAGAAGGCAGAAGACGAATCTGCCACCGGTACTGCCACTACAGAAGAAAAGAAAGAGAAGAAGAAGGCTAAGCCAACCGAGCAGCCTATCAACTTCGATGATCTTTAAATTTAGTTTATAGTTTATAGTTTATAGCGGCTACGCCGTTTAGCAAGAAGGCGATTTAATGTGGCTTATGCTATAAACTATAAATTATAAACTATAAATTAAATACAATGATTGATCTCGACAACCCGGAGTTGCAGAATGCACTCCAAATCATACAGTTTACCCGTCGTTCGCTTTTCCTTACCGGAAAGGCGGGGACGGGTAAATCTACTTTTTTACGTTATATAGCCGCTAATACCAAGAAGAAACATATCATTCTTGCCCCAACAGGCATTGCGGCCATCAACGCCGGAGGAAGCACGCTCCACAGCTTTTTCAAGCTTCCTTTCCACCCGCTGCTACCCAACGACAGCATGTATTCCGTCCGCAACATCCGCAACACCCTGAAGTATAATTCAGAGAAGATAAAGATTATCCGCGAGGTAGAGCTCATCATCATCGATGAGATCAGTATGGTTCGTGCCGATATCATCGATTTCCTGGACAAGATATTGCGGGTATATTGCCGCAACATGCGAGAGCCTTTCGGGGGCAAGCAGCTGCTTCTGGTGGGCGATATCTTCCAGCTGGAGCCTGTGGTAAGAGAGGACGACCGCCGTCTGCTCAGCCCCTTCTACCGCAGCAGTTTCTTCTTCAATGCCAAGGTGTTCGAATACTTCAAGCTCGTGAGCATTGAACTCAAGAAGGTATACCGTCAGAGCGATCCCGTTTTCATCAGCATCCTCGACCATATCCGCACGTCTCAGGTGCCCATGCAGGATCTCCAGCGCCTCAACCAGCGCGTGGGAGCCCAGCTCGATGAGAGCGATTCCAAACTTGCCATCACCCTCTCTACACGCCGCGATACGGTAGATTACATCAACGACAGCCAACTCCAGCGTCTTCCGGGAGAGCCTTGCCTCTTCCGTGGCCACATACAGGGCGAGTTTCCGGAGAGCAGTCTCCCTACCCCTATCGAGCTTTACCTCAAGACGGGGGCTCAGGTTATCTTCATCAAGAATGATATCGAGCATCAGTGGGTGAATGGCACGCTGGGCACCATCATCGGTTTTGATGAGGATGAGGATGCCAAGATTTATGTGCGCACCGAGGAAGGCAAGGATGTGATGGTGGAGCCTGCGGCATGGAGCAACATGAGATACCATTTCAATGAGGTTGAGAAAAAGATTGAGGAGGAAGAGATTGGCAGATACGAGCAGTACCCCATCCGTCTGGCTTGGGCGATAACGGTTCATAAGAGCCAGGGCCTCACCTTCAACCAGGTGAAGATTGATTTCACGGGTGGTGTCTTTGCGGGCGGACAGACGTATGTTGCCTTGTCCCGCTGCACCAGTCTCGAGGGCATCAGTCTTCAGGAGCCGTTGCGTCAGAGTGATGTTTTCGTGCGCAATGATGTCAAGCAGTTTGCCCGTCATTATAACGACCAGAGCACCATCAACACAGCGCTTACCCAGAGTAAGGCCGACAAGCAGTATCATGATGCCGTCAAGGCCTTTGACAGGGGCGATATGCAGTCGGCTCTCGACAACTTCTTCCTTGCCATCCACAGCCGTTATGATATCGAGCAGCCGCTTGCCAAGCGTTTCATCCGCAGAAAGCTGAACAGGGTGAACGAGCTTCAGGCAGAGAACGAGCGGTTGCGCGAAGAAATAAGAAAGAAGGATGAAGAGAAGGAGAAGCAGCAGAAGTTCCTCAAGCGCCTTGCCACGGAGTATGTGATTATGGGGAAGGAGTGCGAAAAAGAGGGAATGAAAGAGGCTGCCATCATGAATTACCGCAAGGCCCTTACCCTTTATCCTGAGCACCCGGAGGCGAAAAAAAGGCTTTTAAAAGTAAAAAGGTAAAAAGCAATATAGATAAAACAAAAAAACAGGCAAAATCACTTGCCTGTTTTTTTGTTTTATCTATAAGCTGAAAAAGCTTTATCAACTGGAAACTTTCAGCTATAAGCTATCATCTAGTACCATTGTACAGCGTTCGAATAACCGCTGCGCTTGTCGTATTTCAGCGCATCTGTCAGGGTGGCTGCGTTACAACGGAAGGTGAAGTTGTAGCTCGTATATGGAGCGAGAACCACAGAACAGCTCATGTTAAAACAGTGAAGATCACGAGCCAGACTGGCGGTGGTCATACTGATCTTGTGGTTGTCAAAATCATAACCGGATGAGAAACTGATGTTCCAGCCATCACTGATTCTTACGTTACCACTCATGTTTAGAGTCTGGGTAAACTTATATGCATAGCGCATCGTCTTCTCATTGAACTTTTCTCTTCGCGTATCCTCGCGCATTGTTACACCATAACCGAAGGTCAGCGACCATGGCATCTTAAACGCCATATAACCATCAGAATCCGTTTCAGCCTTGCCGCCCTTCTTGGCTGCCGTCTTACCCTTCTCCATGCTGTCGTCTACGTTGCTCTCGATGTCGGTATCCAGACCTTCATCGTCATCATCATTGCGCTGGCTGTCCTTCTTGTCGTCCTCATCATCGCCCCCGCCAAAGAGTTTCTTCAGCTTCTCCGGGTTCAGTGTGAACGAGAAGTTTTGCGACATACCCTGGAATCGTCCGAACCTGCCCTTGCCCCACTCCGTATGGGTACCCACATAAACATTGTTCTGGTCGTCCAGCTCGTAGGCATAGGTGGCAAACACAGCGTTCATGTTGAAGGTATAGTTCTTCCACCACTTCAGTCTGAGGTTGATCTTCATATCGCTCCAAGGGCGAACCTTGGCTGCGGTATTGTAACTCATGTTGATGTCGAACGCATCGATGATACTGAGTTTCTTGTATCCGGTAGAGTCCTTATCGCTCTTCACCTTCATCTCGATGTTGTTGCCCAGGGTAAACGAGATATTACCACTCTTACCCTTGCCCGGCGCACCGTAAAGGGCATTGGCATACTTCGAGTAGCTCACCAGTGATACGTTTCCGTCGGCATCGGTCTTCTGGTAGGTGTCCCAGTAGCCGTAGCGTGAAGCTCCGAAGTCTGGGGCATAACTGAAGCTCACCGTAGGCGTAAACACGTGGCGCACAGCCTGTATTTTATCTCCGAAGAGCTTGCGGCTTGGTATGTAGAAACCATAGAGTTTGGTAGAGAGACCTACGCTCATGTTCCAGTTATATACGTTGTTGAAACCGTAGATGGTATCACATTTCTCCGTTTGGCTGGCTTCATCCCATGATCTCTCCACCTTGTTGGTATACATACGGTCAGTGAATTTGAACGATGGGTTCACATTGAGATATTTGAAGAGCGTGAATGTAGCGCTCACCGGTATCTGATGCTGCCATCCGTTGCGCCAGTCCTTGATGAGTGAACTGTGCATCAGCTTATCCTCTTTGGTATTGATGCTGTTAGAGATGTGTCCCGTATAGCTCATGGCTATCTTCTCGTACCATTTCTCATCGCCCACCATCTTCTTTCTTCTGAACGGATAGAAGCGGGAGATGCTGATGTTGAGGTCGGGCAGCGTCATGGCGATGGATGACTCGCGCATGTTCTGCGAGAGGTTGGCGGTGGAACTGAGCGTCATACCGATGCTTGAGAACGAGGTGCTCCAGTTAACAGATGAGGTTCGCGTACTCTGCGTCATCGTCTGCGGATTGTAGAGCGAATTGAGGTTGTTGCGTTCGTAGCTCGATGTGGCGAAGTTCACACTTGCCGAAAGCGAACTGTATGGGTTTGCCTTGCTGTCCTGGCGGTGGCTCCATTGCAGTTTGAAGCTCTCCTGCTCGGTAAAGTCTGGCATTCCCTTGTCGCCGTTCTTCGTATCCTGGTAACTGAAGAAGAAGGAACCCGAGTATTTGTATCTCTTTCGGTAGTTGCTGGCTGCCGAGAGTCCCCACGATCCCTTGGTATAAATCTCGCCCAGCAGCTTCAGGTCCCATTTATCGTTCATGGCGAAATAATATCCGCCATCTCTGAGATAGAATCCTCGTGCCGTTTCATCGCCGTAGGTTGGCATGATGAAACCGCTGCTGTAGCTCTTGGTGAACGGGAAGAAGCCGTAAGGGATGGCAAGAGGCATAGGCACATCGCACACCACGAGATAGGCTGGTCCGAATACCACATCCTTGCCCGGCCTTACCTTGGCTCGGGAGAGCGAGATGTAGAAGTCGGGATGCGGATCATCGCAGGTGGTATACCTTCCGTGCTGCAGATAGATGACTCCCGATGAGTCGCGTTTCGACTTCATACCGGTCAGGAATCCGTCTTGCTGTTCTGTATATACATTATTAATAAGGGCCTTCTTGCTCTTGAAGTTGAATTTGATGGTGTCGGTATCATAGGTGTCGCTACCCATCTTGAAGACAGGTTTGCCCTTGATGCCTCCCTCCACCGTACTGTCGGGTGTACCCATCGCCTTCACGTTGCTCTTGTCCATATCCATGGAGATGCGGTCGGAACTGAGGTCCATGTTGGTATACTTCACGTTGGAGTTTCCGTAGAGATATGCCACCTTGTTCTTGGCATCATATACGAGAGAGTCGTCCGCCTGATAGTTAACCGGTGCGTCTACTCCACCCTGTTTCTTTCTGGCGATACTGTCAAGGCGAATACTGTCATCCACCACTTTATTATGTTTCCATATAGCTTTCTGCAGCGAGTCCATCTGCGTGGTGTCGTCAGCCTGTTTCAGCTTGGGCTTTATTTCGTTACCCAGCGAGTCTACGAACACACTGTCTCCCACGCTGTCAACGGTTTCCGTCTTCTCCGTTTTCTTCTTTTTCTTTTTCGAATCGGGCGTACCTGGGTTAGCCACCATCATACACGAGATGGCAGCGAGCAGCAGCATAGCTATCGTCGATTGTTTTCTCATTCAATAAATTAGAATTCTATTCAAACATGCGTTCCCATTGCTGGAAGCGTTTTACTCCTTCCTCTCCGAACTTCATGAGACTTTTTTCTGCTTTCTCAATTGTTTTTTCCCGGTCGAGGTGAGTTTTGCTGAAGAATTTATCAGCGTAGCAAATCACCTTCTCCTCCATGGTTTCCGGCAGGAAATCCTGATGTGGCAGGGGCAGGTTCTGTGCTATGATCTGTGCCTCTGTGATGCCTGCACCGGTATGGCGCTCACATACGCGGGCATGTCGCTCATATCCTTCCTTGCGCAGGATTTCTGCTCCCAGTCGTCCATGGCAGATGTAGGGCTGCGAGCCGAAACACTGTATGCCTGGGGCATCGGTCATGAAGATGCCGAGGTCGTGGAGCATAGCTGCTTCTTCGATAAACTGGGCATCGAGTTGCAATTCGGGATGATACGAAACAATCTGTAGCGCTTTTCGCGCTACAGATTGGCTATGTGTAATGAGGATATGCCGAAGCTCATTATCCTCAGGATAATACTTATCAATAATAGCTTGATAATTCATTTCTATTATATTTACTCAGCATCGCGCTCGATGTAAGCGATAACATCGCCCTTGCGCACCTTGCTGCCCTGCTTGGCATTGATTTCTACGAGCTTGCCGCCCAATGCAGCTGGGATGGTTTCAAACTCGCCCCAAGGAGCCTGGATATAGCAGAAGGCATCACCTTCTTTATATTCCTTGCCGATGTATGGCTCTACAGCTGGCTGGCACTCGCCCTCGCCCTGGAATTCCCAGAAGAGCTGGCCGGCTACTGGTGCCACTATGGCATCTGCCTTGGCGTGCTTGAACTCTGCAAGCTGTGCAGGAGTAAGGGTTGTACCGAGCTTAGCATCCTTTGCCTTCTGAAGGTCGGCCAGGAAGTTCTTCTTTGCCTGTCCGCTCTTGTAGTTGCGATACTGCTCTGGGTGCATAGCGAGCTCAAAGAGTTCCTCGTCGTCCTGACCGTAATCCCAACCGTTCTCGTCCATCTCCTTCTTGAAGTCGTCGAGGGCGTTGGTGAGCAATGTGTGTGCATCAACATCTGTAAACTCGCGGCCCTGCTTCTTGGCGAGCTCTACGAGTTCTGGGTCGATAGTTCCAGGAATCTTACCGCTCTTACCGAGAATCATACCCCACATAGAGTCGTCCATCATTACGAAGCGCCCCTTGCCCTGCTCCATGGTGAGGAGGTTCATCAGTGAGATGTTCTTTACATACTGGCTGAATGGGGTTACCAATGGAGGATAACCTACGCGTGGCCATACATACTCTACCTCGTCGAAGAGCTTGATGAGCAAGTCGTCCATAGACAACTCTTCCTCACCCTTCTTCTTGCGGATATTGTTGATGGTCTGACGCATACCGCCGAGGTCTGCCATCATAGAACCCATCATACCGCCTGGGAGACCGCAACCGAGCAACAATGAAGACATGATCTTGTTACCTGGGTTGATGAAGTAGCCGAGCCACTCGTCGATGAACTCCTGAGTCATAGCACGAGCCTTCATATAAGCGCTCATGTTGATTTCAGGCACCTCGAAGCCCTCGTTCTTCAGCATGCTGATAACCGAGATTACGTCTGGGTGAACCTTACCCCATGACAATGGCTCGATGGCTGTATCGATGATGTCGGCACCATTGTTGCAGACCTCGAGGATAGAAGCCATAGAGAGACCAGGACCTGAGTGGCCGTGATACTGGATGATGATCTCAGGATACTTGTCCTTAATCATCTTGGTGAGTTTGCCGAGGAATGCTGGCTGGCCGATACCTGCCATATCCTTCAAACAGATTTCCTCTGCACCGGCAGCGATGAGCTGGTCGGCGATGTTCATGTAATATTCCAGGGTATGAACAGGAGAGTTGGTGATACAGAGTGCACACTGTGGAGTCATGCCACCCTCCTTTGCCCACTTGATAGAAGGAATGATGTTGCGCACATCGTTCAGTCCGTCGAAGATACGTGTGATGTTGGTACCCTGCTTAGCCTTTACCTTATACATAAGGGCGCGCACGTCGTCAGGCACAGGATACATACGAAGAGCGTTCAATCCGCGGTCGAGCATGTGAGTCTTGATACCCACCTCGTTGAAAGGTTTGCAGAATGCGCGTACGGCATCGTTAGGGTTTTCACCTGCCAGGAGGTTAACCTGTTCAAAGGCACCGCCGTTAGTCTCTACACGGCTAAAGCATCCCATTTCGATGATAACTGGGGCAATTTTAGCCAACTGATCCTTGCGTGGCTGGAACTTACCAGAGCTCTGCCACATGTCTCGATAAACGAGACTGAACTGAATTTTCTTCTTCATTATTATTGTTCTTTTTCTTTATATTCGATGTATGAATTTAATTCCAAGGTGCAAAATTAGACAAAAAAATCGAGAAATCGTCCTATTCGCCTCTTTTTTTATATTTATTATGTTATTTACTTCAATATTTCCTTCTTCATCTTGCTGTTCAGCTTCTCGGCTGCAGCATGGGCCTTGGCGTTGGCCTTCATCGCATTGAGCGAGCGGTGGAAACCCTGGATGCAGCCCTCACGATCAGAGAGAGCCAGACTGTCGCCCTTCATATATACAAAGGTGAAGGTATCGCGCTTCGTCTTCTCATTGAGCACCACGCCATCCAGCTCGCGGTGGCCCTGCACCAGAATCAGTTTGCCGTTATAGGCATGCCATTCCGTATACTGAGGCACATCAGGATATTCTACCGGACTGTCGTCATCCACATCTTTGTTTATCATCACCCTGCCCACGGCCATCGCCTCGCTCATGCGCTTCAGGGTGAAGCCATACTGGCGCGGCACCATATAGGTTTCTACGATGCTGTCAGGCATGTTGGCAAGGATTCTCGCCTGCTGGCGCTTGCTCAGATGCGATACATCGCGCAGCTTCGGCATCACCGGATAGGTCCAGGTGGCCTTCAGCTGGTCCAGGTCTATCACCATGTCGGCACGGTTCTTCTCATCCTTCTCCTCGCATGGCATCACGCAAACCCAGTCGCCCACCTCTATATCTCCAAACACCTGATGGTTGCGAGTGGCATCCAGAATGTTGTATCTCACGGGGTCACCGCCTCCGTTGGGCAGCAGCACCAGCGCGGTATCCGAGCAGCCCAGGCAGGCAAGTCCGTAGATAGCCCTGTCGCCCTTAGCCGGTTTCGAGAGGCTGATGGCGAGTTTCGAATTGTCCATACGTGGTGGTTTCTTTCCCCTGTGACATGCTGCGAGGGTTGTGGCGGCTAGCGCCAGTGTGAGTATTGTCTTGACTTTCATCTTTCTATTCATTATTTCAGATGCAAAACTACAACTATTTTTTGGAAGCACCAAATATTGAATCGTAAAATAATTAAAAAAATAGGTGATATATTTTGTAGTGTCTCGATTTTGCATTACCTTTGCAACCGTTTTTTGGGATCAACATCCCCCTCGTCCTGCCACACACGCCGGATGATGAAAAGAAATAGGACCAACTCAAGAATTATATGCAACAAGAGAATATGACAGACAAGACAAATACACACGCTCTCCCGGCATGGACCGAGGTAGAGTATACCGCATTATGCAAAAACCCGTACCTGTTAACCCCATTCTTCATCCCTAAGGAGGCGAAGTGCTTCACGTGCCGCGAAGATGGCACGAGGGAAGAAGAAAGAATGGTTTTCCTCGTTTTCAAATCTACTGCAGCCCCTGCTGATGCCGAATGGGAAGATGATCCTGTTCCGGGCGAGATGTGGGTGCGAGCGCTGGGCGATGACGATGAGGAGATTGAGCCTGCCAAGGTGATTTACCTGGGTCAGGACATCGAGGATTTCATCCGTGTAGCCGCTGAGGACGACCAGACCATCACCTTCGATTTCTGGTGGCGCCACGGCGAGGTGAAGGTGGAGAAGGCTGAGAAGACGGATGACGGATTCGTATGCCGCAAGGATGATTTCGGCGATGACGGACTGGCTGTTACCCTGATTCCTGAGGACGGCGGCAATCCGGTTGTCCTCCGTCTTCAGATTCCTTACATCGGTTTCTCGCTCTACGATGCCGAGGGCAACAAGGTGCATGGCGAGCTGAGCATTCCGCAGGATAAGGTGGATGACTACACCTACGAATTTGTGGGCGATGACAACAACGACCGTTTCACCCTTCAGCTCGACAGCAACAGGCTGGTTTACATGTGTGTATTGCGCCATGAGGACCATCAGCTGGTGGTTCGCAACCAGCGCGACCGTCTTTCGGTAGTAGATCAGATTCCTACCGAGGGCAAGCTTTCTGAGTTGCTCATGAACACGAATTCTGCGCTCATCAAGAATAGGAATCACCGTTGGCGCATTCAGATTGAGGGCACCACGCTGTCTCACGAGGTTGAGTTGAATGTAGATGCGGCATCTCTGGTAGCATTTGCTGAGGAGCAGATGCAGAAGGGCATGGAGATTGACGAGCTGGGGCAGCATCTGATGGCATTGGAACAGAAGTATCATTTCCAGTGGTTCTGGCTGAGTGAGGACGACTGGAGTCATGACAATCCAGTGTTCGACATGTTCATGAAGCAACTTTGTGCCTTTTCGTATGTCAGTCAGAATCCTGTTCAGGCAGATGCGTTGATGGCAAGGAACTACAAGCGTAAGATTCGCCGTTACAGCAGTATGCTGAAGGCTCACAAGCGTGGTGAGTTGAATCTTTTTGAGGAGAGTGATGAGGTGCGAGCCGAGTATCTCCGCATCTTCCAGGGTTTCCATCAGCCTTTCGTAGAGGCTTTTGAGAAGGAGGAAGAGGAATAATCTTTTAAGTTTTATCCCTCACATCCCTCATTTTTTCTCTTATCAAAATATTAATCACCTGATAATAAGAGAATTATCTATTTAGGAAAGCGTGATGGATGGACAAAATGTTTACAATATCCATCACGCTATCCATCACTAATAGCCTTCATCTATCACGTTTTTCAGCTTATCTTCTTGCAAAAAGCAAGAAGATCTTTGCAGAATATGGTTATGGGACCTGGCGAAAACGGACCACACGTTGTGCTGCGCTGGCTCACGGATATTACTGCATCGGGGTACGGATATTACTGCGTCGGGGTACGGATATTACTGCGTCGGCTAACGCAGACGTATCCGTAGGCTTATTGAGACGGCTGAATCAGCTAACTGAGACGGCTGAATTCGCTGACAGAACTACTTGAATTAGCTAACTGAACTACTTGAATAGCCCGACCGGGATAAAAACAAAGCGGGCGGACCTCTTTTCAAGAAGAAGGCCGCCCTGTTTCCTAATTAAACTTTGTTGCATTAAAGAAATGCAATGCTTGAGCAAAAATATTTTTATTTCTCTATCAGTCCCTCTACATACTTGCAGAGGATACCGATGCCCTTGAGGTTTTCGCCACCCTGAGGAATGATGATGTCAGCATAGCGCTTGGTCGGTTCGATAAACTGCTCGTGCATCGGCTTCAGGACCTTGAGGTATCGGTCTACCACCATCGATACGGTGCGACCCCTGTCGATGGTATCACGCTGAATGTTGCGTATCAAGCGCTCATCAGCATCGGTATCCACGAACACCTTCAGGTCCATCAGGTCTCTCAACTTCTTGTCCACCAGCGTCATGATGCCTTCGATAATCACAACCGGATTGGGGTCAACGTGAATCGTTTCCGGTTCACGGTTGCATTTGATATAACTATAGGTGGGTTGCTCTATCGCCTTGCCAGCACGCAGATCAGCGAGCTGCTGGTGCAAAAGCTTCCAATCGAATGCCGACGGGTGGTCGAAGTTGATCCGATGACGTTCTTCCTCGGTCATCTGCGAGGTATCGTTATAATATGAATCGAGGGGCACCACAGCCACATAATGAGGCGGCAGCACTTCTACGAGTTTCTTCACCACAGTAGTCTTGCCGGAGCCTGTGCCTCCCGCAATGCCAATAACGGTCACTTTATCTTTCATATTCTTTCTATAAGATTTCATCAAACATCTTGCGGTAGAATTCAGCCTTCTTCTCCACTGCCATAGGATAGGCACGGGAACTGGATGGCATGCGGTACAGACGGAGTCTGCGGCCCTCGAACTGGAATTCTGCATAGCCTCCCATCTCAGGCTTTTCCTTGATGCCGAAGTGTTCTGAAAATACCTTCGTGGCAAGCTGGCCGGCTGTAAGCACCGCCCTGCAATGGGGCAGCTGGCGGAGCATGCCGTCGAGATCGGCGGGCTGCACGATCTGCAGGTCCTTGTCGGATGCCGTATTCTTGGTGCGTATCACCTGCTGTGCGGTATCATAGATGGCGACGCCCTTCTCCCTGAGAAATTCCTTAATAGCATAGAGGTGGTAGGTCTTCTTCTCTACATCCACGAAATGGAACTTATCCTGGAAGTAGATAATCCCGAATATCCTCCACATATCATTCTGGAAGTTGGGATAATACCAGGGCATGCACCACCGCTTCGCTGCAGGCGGAAACGTGCCGAGCATCAGCAGCCGCGCATTCTCGGGCAGCCACGGCTCAAAAGGATGATTCTCTACCATTTTCTACTTTTTTCCTTCACCAGGTACATCACTACCGGCAGGTGATCGCTGTAGCCGTTAAGCCATCTGCCGCCTGCCTTGGTACGCAAAGGAGCACCCTTGTACTGACCTTCCTGCTGGATGAGGTAATCGCGGCGGAAGATGTGGTTCTTCCAGAACTTCAGAGAACTGTAGTCCTTGTTCTTACTATCCCTGTTCAGGAGATTAGGCGTGATGACAATCTGGTCGAAGAGATTCCATGAACCGCTGTAGAACAGGGTTCCCTTGCCCTCCTTGGCCAGGATGTTATACCATGGGTTATACATTTCATCGGCACCCACCTCGCTGATTTCAGCCTTTGCCTTCAGCACCTTATGCATGCTGGCGTTGGTAGGATCATCGTTCATATCACCCATCACGAACACCTTCATCTCAGGGTTCAGACGGAGCAAACTGTCTTTTACCACCTTAGCCTGGCGCGCTCCACTCTCGCGATAGAACGAACCGGAGAAACGGCTTGGCCAGTGGCATACGATAACCGCCACATCCTCGCCCGCCAACTCACCACGTACGGTGAGGAAACCACGGGTCTTGTAGGCAGAATCCTTGGCAAGTTCCTGTACGTAAGGCACCAATCGGGTATTCTTCACCGTGAAGAGTGCCGGATTATAGAGCAGCGCACAATCGATGCCTCGCTTATCGGGACCCTCGATATGGCAGAACTGCATGTTTCTTGCCTTGAGAGGCGGCTGCGCGGTGAGATCTTTCAGCACGTTGGCATTCTCAACCTCAGCCAGACCAATGAAGGCACAACCCACGTTAGGCAGCACATCGGTACCCATGTCGGCAAGTGCACGCGACATATTCTTGAGTTTATTGGTATATTTCATACCATTCCATCCCTTAGCAGGGAGATACTCATAATCATTCTTACCGGCATCATGGCAGGTATCGAAGAGGTTCTCCTGGTTATAGAAACCCACAGCATACACCTGATACTGCTTGTTACCGGAAGTCTGCGACTTCTTTTTCTGTGCCGTAGCGCCCAACCCAATCATGAGGAGGGCAGCCAGCAAGAGCAAATGTTTTCTCATACTAATATTAAATATTAATGTATACCTAATTATATATGTTCACCTTAACGCGGTGAGGTAACAGGCAGCAAAGATACCTAAAAAACCGGAAATATCTCCATAAAAACGAATATTTTTTCAGTTTTCATACATTTTTAACATAAATAAATTCATTTTTCAAAAATTTTTTTGTTACTTTGCAGCATTAAACACATTGAATCGGAACAGAAGACACAAGACCAGGGACACGGTAAGTCCCCTTATCGCCCAAACAAGACCTAGCGGGACATATATCATCACTGCTCAAAGAGACTACTGTTGCCGGTTTATTAATACTTAATACATATAAACTATGCAGAAGAAAGTAAACTTAGCAATGTTAGCACTCTTCTCATGTTCATTGGCTATGGCTCAGAACGAAAAGACTGACCAGAACATAGCACAGGGACTTGACGAGAATGCTTTCACCTTCTCCGAGGCACAGTTGGGCGAGGACGATGACATGTCATCCAATGTCACCATCCTCAATTCTACCAGCAACGTATACGCGAGCCAGGCAGGTTACCTGTTCTCGCCAGCACGTTTCCGCTATCGTGCCTTCAACCAGAAGTACAACGATGTCTATATCAACGGTGCTTCCATGAACGATATGGAGACCGGACAGTTCCGTTTCTCCAACATCGGCGGTTTGAACCGATTCTCCAGAAACGTAGACTTTGCCCTGCCTTTCGAAGCCAACGGCTATTCGATGACCGGCATGGCAGGCTCCAACAACTATGATTTCCGTGCCGGAAGCATGCAGGAAGGACAGTATGCCAGCGTAGGTGTTGCCAACCGCAACTATACCCTGCGCGGACTCTACTCCTACTCCAGCGGCTTCAACGAGAAGGGATGGGCAATAACAGCCGGTCTCACCTACCGTTGGGCTAACCAGGGATACGTAGAGGGAACCTTCTACAACGCCCTCTCCTATTTCTTCGGTGTACAGAAGAAGTGGATGAACGGCCACTCGCTGAGCTTCTCCACATGGGGTAACCCGACAGAAAGAAGTACCCAGGGAGCATCTACCGACGAGGCTTACTGGCTGGCAAACGACTACCAGTATAACCCATACTGGGGATACCAGAACGGACACAAGAGAAACTCACGCGTAGTGAACGACTTTGCCCCTTCGGCTATCGCTACATGGGACTGGGAAATCAACGACCAGATGAAGCTCACCACATCGGTGTTCGGAAAATACTCTATGTACAAGAGCACCAAGCTCAACTACAACAACGCAGAGAATCCACAGCCAGACTACTGGAAGAACATGCCATCAGCCAACTACTATGTATGGGGCGACTACAAGAACGGCAACAACATGTATACCTGGGAAAACTGGAACAACGCCGTAAACTACTGGCAGGCAAGCAAACAGAACCGACAGATTAACTGGAACCGCCTGTACTATGCCAACCAGCAGGCAGCCAAGAACGGACAGGATCTGCTATACTATGTTCAGGCTAAGCACAACGACAACCTGACCCTGAGCCTGTCATCCGTTCTGAACACCAAGCTGACCAAGAAATCGAACCTGGCTACGGGTATCATGCTCGGAAAGAGTACCAACCAGCACTATCAGACACTGGAAGACATGCTGGGCGGTGCCATCTTCCACAACATCAACACATATGCCCTGGGAGATTATCCTAAGACCGACCCACGTGTGCAGTACGATCTGAACACAGCCGGTCCTAACAACACAGGCAAGCTGGTTTACGAGGGCGACAAGTTCGGTTACGACTATCGCATCGACGTGAACAAAGCAAACGCATGGAGCACCTATACAGCCGAATTCTACAACATGAAGGCGATGCTGAGCGGACGTATCGGATATACCGGAATGAACCGCCGAGGCTACATGCGCAACGGTATGGCACCGAACAACAGCCAGGGCAAGAGCGGCACAGCCAACTTCCTGGACGGTGGCGTAAAGGGAAGTCTGAACGTGGATATGGGCAGAGGTCATGCCTTCAGCATAGGAGCCGGATACGAGCTGCGTGCACCGATGGCAAACACAGCCTTCATCTCGCCTGAAATCAGCAACGATTTCGTGACTAACCTCAAGAACGAGCGCATCTTCAGCTCTGAATTCAGTTACCTGTATCGCAACGCATGGCTGAGTGCCAACGTGAGCGGATACTACAGCCGACTGGAGAACGTTACGGAATGGCAGAACTTCTACAACGATGATGAGAACTCATTCACCTACGTGAGCATGACCGGACTGAAGAAGGAATACTATGGTGTAGAGGTGGGCGCTAAGATCAAGCTCACATCATGGCTCGACCTGAAGACCCTGGGCGCTATGAGCGAGGCGAAGAACATCAACAATGTAAACGCCGTATACATGCTCTCAAAGAGTGCTGAGGTTTACCAGGACAAGGCTTACGTGATGAATATGCGCGAGAGTGGCACACCGCTCACAGTGGGAAGCATCGGTCTCGATGCCCACGTAAACGGATGGTTCGTCAACCTCAATGCCAACTATTACGACCGCATCTACCTCTCTTATTCTCCAAGCTACAGATATGAGAAGGTGCTGACCAACCGCCAGGCTGCCCACAAGGCATTCCCTGAAATCTTTGCTCCTACTACACTCGACGGTATGAGCTGGACTGAGGATGCTGTAGCCCAGGAGAAGGGTCACGGAGGATGGATGGTTGACCTGAGCATAGGCAAGAGCGTGAGACTGAAGAAGGGTTCTCTCAACTTCAACCTCATGATTACCAACCTGCTGAACAACCAGACCATCGTAACAGGCGGATATGAGCAGAACTCACGTTCAAGCTATACAGTGGATGCTAATGGCAACGTGAAGAATCCACGCCTCTACCAGTTCTCCAAGAATCCTAAGAAGTATTACACCTGGGGTACCAACGGCATGTTCCAGGTATCTTACAGATTCTAAAGAGCAGTTTCTCTTTAACATAAAGAACAGGGAGCAATCCCGTTTCTCTATAACAATAAAAAGAAAGAACAATGAAAAAGATAAAATTCATAGCATTGGCATTCCTGGCACTGACTCTGGGGTCGTGTATGGGCGACGGTTATGCTGACCCAGACCTGACCGAGAAGGTGCCTGCATCTCCATGGGGCAACAACAGCCTGAGGGAGAAGAATGTGATCAGCATAGCAGATTTGAAGACCCAGTTTGCTACGATTATCAACAGCGACAATGGCTACAAGCTGATTGAGAAGGACATGATGATCAAGGCGGTAGTGACGGGCAATGATGTCAGTGGCAATATCTACAACCAGGTGAGCGTACAGGATGCATCCGGCGCAATCATCATTGCCATCAACGGAAGCGGCCTGTCAGGTTATCTTCCTGTTGGTCAGGAGATTCTCGTAAACCTGAAGGGTCTCTATATCGGAAGTTACAAGAAGTTGCCTCAGATTGGCGGTGTGAATACCAAGCTCTCAGATGGAAGTCTGGGTATAGGAAAGATAGAGCGTGCCATCTGGAACGAGCACTTCAAGATTCTGAACCCTGGCGAGGCGGATGCAAGCACGGTAGTGCCAGAGGAGTTTGACCTGACAAAGCTTACTGATGCAGCCTATATGGAGGCTAACGTGTGCAAGTTGATGACCCTGAAGAAAGTGAAGTTTGCTTCTGCCAACGGTACAAACGTATGGGCGCCAGATGATACCAATACGAGTCTGGAACTGATTGATGCCGAAACGGGCAAGAGAATCAACAAAAACAACCTGGTAGTGCGCAACTCGGGTTATTCTAAGTTTGCCAACGAGGTGGTTCCACAGGGCGTATTCGATATCACCGGTATCTTCACCCGATTCGGCAACACCTGGCAGATTGTACTTCGCAACACGGATGATCTGAAGGCATCAGAAACAGGCGGTACATTGGAGAAGCCTTATACCGTGGCTCAGGCACTGGAGAAGATCAATGCCGGTACAGCAGGCGATGCTAAGGTTTATGCTACCGGTATCATCGTAAAGGTGAAAGATGTAGATACTGGCACGTATGGTAACGCTACATTCGTTATCTCTGACGACGGTAAGGATACAGAAGGCAAGACTCTCGAGGTATTCCGTTGCTTCAACATCGATGGTGCAAAGTGGACAGAGGAAACCAAGGGTATCCTTGTACCAGGCAAGAAGGTGGTTGTATCAGGCACCCTGCTTGATTATAACGGCACCAAAGAGATTAAGGGTGGCAATCTCATCTCTATCAAGTAATTACTGATTATCAATATAGTAACAATATTTAAAAAGACAACAATATGAAAAAGTATATATTTTCAGTTTTGATGGCGGCTATGGCAGCCTTCACATTCAGCAGCTGTGAGGACGTACCAGAGCCTTATACACTGCCTACTAAGCCTGAGACTCCAGGAAACACAGATCCTAACCAAAAGGGTTCTGAAAGCAATCCATATACTGTAACAGAAGCCATCGCCCTCATCAAGACAGGTACAGCACCTTCTACAGCTGTATGCGTAAAGGGTAAGATTACAGCCGTAACTTTCTTCAACGCAACCTATAGCAGTTTGTCATATAACATCGCAGACGAGGGCTCTTCAGATGTTATCGAAGTATACTCTGGCAAAGGCAAGGATGGTGCAAACTTCTCTTCCAAGGATGACTTGAAAGTTGGTCAGACCGTAGTAGTAAAAGGAATCGTCAAGGCATTCACGAAGAATGATGGCACTATTGTCAATGAAATCGACAAGAACAGCACCATCATCTCTATCGAGAACACAGGAACTACATCTCCTGATACTCCAACAACTGGTAAGGGTTCTCTCAGTGACCCATACAACGTGGCAGAAGCTATCGCAGCCATCAAGGCTGGCACAGCGCCTACCGCACAGGTTTACCTGACAGGTATCATCTCAGATGTTGCTTTCTATAATGACCAATACAAGAGCATCACCTATTACATCTCAGACGATGGCAAGAGCAAGGACATGCAGGTTTACTCTGGTAAGGGACTGAACGGCGCAGACTTCGCTTCTAAGGAAGATTTGAAGGTGGGTCAGAAGGTTACTATCCTGGGTAAGATCATGAAGTTCACCGACAAGAACGGAAATGATATCATGGAGGTTGACAAGACCAGCTCTATCGTTAAGATTGAAGGTGAAGGCGGCGGTGAGGTTAAGCCAGACCCAACACCTGATACACCAGCCAGCGGCAACATCGAAATGACAGACGCATCTATCTTGAGTGGCAAGAGCGGTGATGTAGAACTTGTAGAAAAGTATTATAATAGTCAGAATGTTACAAACGAATCAACCTGGTACACTTGGAAGATTGGCGACACCACCTTTAAAGGTGCTAAAATTTGCATTTCTGACGGAACAAATGGTAAGGGTATCCAAATGCAAGGTAATGCATCTGATGCTAGCAAACAAGGCTTCCTGTTTAATTCTACAGCCTTTGCAAAGGACATCAAGACCGTAACAATCCTGTTCTCAACAAAAGCAACTTCTACCTATGCCCCAAGCTACACCCTCTATGCAGCAAAGGCTGCAAATGGTAAGGATACAGCTATCGAAGGTAAATCTACCAATGAGGTTTCAGGTGATTACAAGACTTATACAGAGACATTCGACTTGAGCGCACAGAACGTCAAGTATTTTACTCTCTTCAACAATAAGGCAGGTGCTCTCTACATCGAGAAGATCATCATCACACTGAAGTAATTCCCCTAGTAGATATTATGTATTAGAAAAAAATACCGATCCCCATCGTCCTCTACACAAACAGAGGCGATGGGGATTTCTTTTTCTTATCCATCGAAAACATAGTTGGCAGGAGAAACGCCTAACAGAACACATCGCCTGTCATAACTTGAGAACCTACGTATTATGCTCATTTCTAAAATATTTCTTAAAAAGAAGAGGAAAAATTTGGTGGTTTCAGGAAAAAAGCGTAACTTTGCAGCCTGAAATTGATAACAGGCTATAATGGGCATGCCCCGATAAGGGACACGAAATGATGCAACGAGCATCCCCATGACGTCTAATTTTAATAACCCAATAAAAATAAAAAAGAAAAATGAAAAAAGGTATTCATCCAGAGAATTATCGTCCTGTAGTATTCAAGGATATGTCTAACGGCGATATGTTCCTCTCTCAGTCTACATGCAAGACTAACGACACTGTTGAGTTCGAAGGCGAGACTTATCCAGTTGTTAAGATTGAAATCTCTAGCACATCTCACCCATTCTACACAGGTAAGAGCAAGCTCGTTGATACAGCGGGTCGCGTAGACCGCTTCATGAACCGTTACGGCAAATTGAAGAAGTAATAATATACCTTTTTTATAAGGATATATTTATTATCGCAAAGATACTGAGTGCATTCCAGCGTAGTTGCATATACGTAGGAATGCACTTTTTTTCTCTATTCTATCCTTATGCAATCGATTTCTACATACATTATTATATAGAAAATACTTAATCTTTAACTTCAAAACATTATCGAGAATTATGAAGCATACTAAGTTTTTTATCTTCGCGCTCGTTGCTGCGATGACGTTCTCTGCCTGCGGCACTGACGATACCCTGCAGTTCTATTATCCTGAAAACGGTGGTACTACCGGTGGCGGTAATACGGGTGGCAATACCGGTGGTGAGTCAACCGATAAGAACAATACAAACAAGAATGTGGCTACTGCCAACATGCCACAAGTGGTAAGAAACGCTATCGGCGGTCTGGAGTTCCCAAAGCTCAAGAACAATGGTACCAGCTATGCCATCGTTCACATGGATAATACAACAGGTATGTTGAACTATTCTACAGAATGGGATGACAACATGAAGAGCCAGAGATGGAGCTGCTATACTTTCCACACCGGAAACACGGCATCTAACGTAAAAAGATGGGATGCTCCTCAGGGCGAGCGCCAGTATCCATGGGATACAGATCTGAAAGAACAATGGGGAATCACAGATTTCACAGAAGACCCTACTCCTACAGCTCAAGGCTTTAACCATGGTCATATCTGCCCTTCTGCTGACCGCAAACTCAATCTGACACAGCAGAAACAGACTTTCTTCATGACCAACATGCAGCCTCAATATGCCAATTTCAACCAGCGTGGAACATGGTATAAAATGGAGGAAGATCTTCGTGCCAAGGCTCCAAAGATTGATTCTGATACCCTGTTTATCGTAAAGGGTGGAACTATTGACCCGGTAGGCAGCGAGAGTAATCTCCTGGGCTGGAAGAAGAATGGTGCTTCTAGCGAAACCCAGAAGCCAGGCTATATCCCAATACCAAAGTATTTCTTTGTAGCTGTTTTGAAAAAGGAGTTTAATAAGAGCAAAAACCAGTATACCTACAGTGCCTTCGGCTACTGGTTCCTTCACGAGAACAAGGCATTTGAAAATGGCGATAAGCTCGGCAAGTATGTCGTAAACATCAAGACGCTGGAAGACAAAACCGGCATCGACTTCTTCTGTAATCTCCCTGATGAAATCGAGAAGGAAGTGGAAAACGTAGATGCAGAAGTCATCAAGAAACTTTGGGTCTTTAAATAAATCAGGCTATATACAAACAAAGAAGAGGGTGTGTCATAAGTTTATGATTCACCCTCTTCTTGTTGTTGAAGTTGTTGAAAGAGATAGGATATGTTGTTGGAAAAGATAGGATATGTAGTTGAGATAGTTAGTATCTTCGGTCGCACAACAGCTGTTGTGCGCTTGCATAACAGCTGATATGCGCATGCACAACACCTGTTGTGCAAGCGGTGGTCAACTGTTATGCACCAACTATTATCCAGACTTATGACACACCCCGTTTCTTGGTTTATATCATCATCTTCTCGGCAACTTCTTGATAGCATGTGGCATGAATGCCCTGCCGGTAGCCTTACCGAAGCCAGGAGCTACAGAATCGGTTGCAGCAGAACGGGTCTTCTTACGGGCTCCACTCGGATCGTAGCGCACTAAATCGATTTGCATCACATCACCCTTAGCCTTACCTGTTCCTATCATATAACCATAGAACACATCCTGGCCCCTTTCATCACCCAGATAGAAACCATACTGCTTAGCACCTGCATCCATCACATAGGTAGCACCAGAATCATTATAACGGATATAAATATCACCATTCTTATCGATGTACCAGGCAAACTTCAGGGTCTGGGTTTCATTGCTTCCATCATCGGCATAATCCACTTCTACACCATTACCACTGAGCGAGTTAACCTTACCACCCGCCTGATAGAACGTCATCTCGGCATTGAAACTGTAATTATTGCGAGACTAGCCGTCCTCTGCAAGTTCAGAGAGCATCACAGAGCCTCTCCAGTCGCCTGTAAGAGTCTTAGCCTCCGACAGCAATCATCCTGAGAGCCGTTAGAACCGTTGTTCCAGTCGCCCTGATTCCATCCCCAGCCACCATGATTATAGTCATCATACCAGTAATAATCATCATGCCAATAATCATCATCATCACATGAGGTGAATGAGATACTCATCAAAGCTATGAAAGCCATTGTGAGAAGAGTAGTAAACTTTTTCATATCAATTTATCAGTTAAGTTATTTATATTCTTATATCTTCTATACTTTTGAGTTCTCGAAGAACAGCATTCTTTCTTGAACCCGATGCAAAGGTAGTGGATTTTTCGTCTGCATCAAAGGGGAAAAGGATACAAACTGAGGGGGAAATCCCTATTCTTTCAAAAACAACCGTCTTTTTGATAATATTGTATCAAAGTTTTAACACTTTCTTAACACATCGTATCGATAATTTTCGTATCTTTGCATCATAAATAAGTAATTATTCAAAGAACATGCTTTTAGCACAAAGTAAATTCTAAGAATGCACTCACAAAATGAGTTTCAACAGTTTATTAATTATACGTTAAACCTTTAAAATTATTAAGTTATGAACAAATTTTTACGCTATTCATTATCATTGGTTCTGGCGTTCGTAACTAGCGTTACGTTTGCACAGGAAGTAACTTTTGACTTTGACAATGATTACAAAACACTCTTCCCTGAACTGACAGGTACATCTTCTTCAGATTCTAAAGATGGAGATATCACCAAAGCCATGACATGTACAACTAATGGTATTTCTGTAACAGTTTCTGCAAAAACTTCTGGTTCGAATGAAAACCGAATCTGGAGCAGTTCACCACGTCTCAGAATGTACAGTGGAACGCTTACGATTCAAGCACCTGCTGACAAGAAGATTGCTTCTATCGACATTATAAATAAAAAATGGAATGATAATAACAATAGTTCGTTAATAATTCAATAATGTGCT
>ULKW01018928.1_pt1 | contig 23851 bp, 19 predicted proteins | sample 1951281 | NCBI WGS metagenome assembly ULKW01 (sample SAMEA4835513, study PRJEB28245) | human gut metagenome | biome: gut microbiome; material: fecal sample | place: Denmark | collected 2008 | reverse complement strand
AAAAATTGCTTTTATTAATTTTTTGTATTATCTTTGCAAGCAAATTATTAGTATTATGTCAAAACAAATTTTAGATTCATTAGATAGGCAGATTCTGAAGCTGATTTCTCAGGATGCCCGTATTCCATTTTTGGAAGTGGCACGCGCTTGCAACGTGAGCGGTGCTGCCATTCATCAGCGTGTTGCTAAACTTACAAATCTTGGTATCATCAAGGGTTCACAATTCATCATTGACCCAGAAAAGATAGGTTACGAAACTTGTGCTTATATGGGACTCTATCTTAAGGAGCCTGAGAAGTTTGACCAGGTTGTAGAGGAGTTGAAGAAGATTCCTGAGGTTGTGGAGTGCCACTATACTACAGGCGGCTTTGATATGTTTATCAAGATTTACGCGCTGAACAACCACCATCTCCTGGAAATCATCCATGATAAGTTGCAGCCACTGGGATTGTCTCGTAGCGAGACCATCATCTCTTTCAATGCATCTATCAACCGCCAGCTTTCTATGCAGGATCTCAAGAGTTTCAACGATGATGAAGAGGAAACTGATGAGGAGGCTGCAGCAGAGAAATAAGATATAAAAAGAAAAAAAGCAGTAGCTCCCTGCGGGATTACTGCCTTCTATAAAGGGTGAGGAATGTGAACGGTAAGCCGTTTTCATTCCTCATTTCTTTTTCTGTCACTTCCCATTCTGCCGGATTGATTTCCGGAAAGAAGGTATCGGCATGTTCAGGTTCCTTTTCTACGATTGTGAGATAAAGCTTGTCTGCAAAAGGCAAAGCCTGTTCATATATGCTGGCTCCTCCGATGATGAAACATTCATCTGAAGCTTCTTTGCTTCCAACCGTTTCTTTGTTTCCAACCTCTTCTTTCCTTGCTGCCTCTTCTTTCCTTGCTGCCAGCGCTTCTTCCAGAGAGGTGTATACTTCGCACCCTGTTATCTGCTCTCTTGTCTTCGAGATAACAATATTACGGCGGTTGGGCAAGGCTCCGTTAGGCAGCGACTCAAATGTCTTCCTGCCCATGATGATCGTATGTCCGGTTGTGAGCATACGAAATCGGGTCATGTCCGATGGGATGGCGTAGAGCAACCGGTTCTTGTACCCGATAGCTCTATGCACTTTGGATATACAGGCGATGATGCTAAGCATAAACTATAAACTGTTAACTGTAAACTGTTCTTCCGGAATATGGCTACTCTTGATCTTCCACTCCTGCGGATAGAGGTTGTTGGCACGGTTGCCAATGTTCTTTTCCCAGCCTATCGGAACCTGTCTGTAGGTTATCAGAACATACCCCTTAGGCGTATCGGCAGGCAGATTCACAGCCTCCTTGCGAAGGTAGCGGATGGCATCATCGTAGGATAACTCCACCTGTGGGAAGTGATCTTTGTTGAGCATCGTAGAGAGGGCGAGAGCCTGGTCGGGAATGAGACCCTTTCCCTTGTCTGTTCCCAGTTTCACACCTGCATGCAGCACCTTCAGGTTCTTTTCAGCCTGGTTGTAGATGTCTTTCCATCTGCCCGGAATGGCGTAAACCGTCTCGTTGCTCTCTGCAGGCATCCATTCCGTATCAGCCTTTAGCCAGCCGTCCGGAATCTCCGGTCCCTTTCCTTTAGCCACCTTCTTGTCTTTCTTCTTATCCTTCCTGTTCTCCTTGGCTGGTGAGCCGGCTTCCCATTCGCCCTCTTTCTTCAGAATCGCCATAAACAGACCTTCGCCTCGCGAAACGCCAGGAATGAACCGGTAAACCGGGAAGTCGGTGCCCGTGAGGTTGCGGGTGATGTTCCATGTATCTTCTACACCCTCCAGTGCCATCACTTCAGCGCCAAGTTCTTCGCATATCCAGTCCACGTTCTCCTCATCTTCGTGCGCATTGAAGGTGCAGGTAGAGTAAATCAGGATACCGCCTGGCTTCAGACAGTTCCATATATCCGATACGATTTCGCGCTGCAGCTGCCAGCAGTTGTTCACATTCTGGGTACTCCATTCGCCGATAGCCCCTTCATCTTTGCGGAACATTCCTTCGCCGGAGCAGGGAACATCGGTAAGAATCACATCAAACTGCAACTTAGATTTCTTGTAATCGCGGGGATAGTTGTTGGTAACAATCATATCCGGATGACCGAACTTCTGTACGTTTTCGGCAAGAATCTGCGAGCGGGTGCGCATCGGTTCGTTGCTGAAGAGCAGACTCCCTTCCGGCAAGGCAGCCCTTACGGCTGTCGACTTTCCGCCAGGGGCAGCACAGAGATCCAGCATCATCACCGGTTCTTTTACGTACTGTCGGATAGCCATATCTACAAACATAGATGAGGCTTCCTGTACATAATATAAGCCGGCATGCAGCAGCGGATCGAAGGTGAATCCGGGACGCGTAGAGAGATAACGTCCGGTTTCCGGACACCAGGGAACCGGTTCGCCATCAGCATCCTTGCATTTAAAAGGATTGATGCGGATACTGGTTGGTGCCTCCTCTTCAAGGATAGCATGCTCCAGACGCTGATACAGCTTTTCGCCCATCAGTGCCTGCGTATATGTTCTGAAATCTTCAGGTAATGTCTTCATTCTGTTTCTTTTTCTTTAATTTGTTTGCAAAAATAAGAAATTTTTCGTTTCTTTGCAACTAAATCGCGAAGAGATGCGTCTAAGAAGCAGAAATTTTTCAAATAACAAGGTAAAACAGTAAAAAATAATGATATGAAGAAAGCAATATTGGCATTAGCGCTCGTTATGAGCATCGGAGCCACCCAAGTGTCTTTGGCGTCTTCTGCTCCAAAACATCGTTATCATCCAACTACCCAACAGGTAGATTCAAAGGCTGCTCCTGCATCTGCCGCACAGCCATCTGCTTCGAAGGATAAAGACGACGAGGCGTTGGAGGCTTATTCTGATACAACCAGTACAGATTCGGCCAACTATGATGATTATGATGAGAATGATAATAAGTCTGTTCATTCTAGATACAGTTTAGACAACTATGATGATCCGTTCGATTTCATCGGTTCGGTATTTGGTGGCGGAGCGCTGGCTGTTATGATCATCTTCTGTATCATCTTCGGTCTGCTGTTTGTCTTTGCTCCGCTGATCATCGTATTTCTGGTTATCAGATATCTGATTCGCCGCCACAATGACCGGATGAAACTGGCGGAGATGGCGATGGAGAAGGGCATCAATGTTCCGGAAAGCGACCGGCCGATAGACAAGCAGAGCGATGAGTATCTGGTAAAGCGTGGATTGAGAAATGCCTTCCTGGGAGCCGGTTTGTGCGCCATGTTTGCCTGGTGGGATGCTGATTTCCTGGCTGGCATCGGAGCCCTGGTCTTCTTCTATGGATTGGGACAGACCCTCATAGGTTCGCTTCCAGCCATCAAGGATTGGTGGAGAAACCGCCATGGCGATCAGGGCACAGGTTATAATGGAACTCCGGTATAAAATCAAACAACAATTATTAGTTAATATATAGTGGAAAAGTTATCCGATATTTCTCTCGTCACGAAGGTGGTGATGCTTCATGACCGCAAGTCGTTCGACTTGCTGGTCAGGAAGTATCAGTCACCCATTCGTGGGTTCTTCCTACGGCAGACGCTGGGGGATGCGCAGCTGAGTGACGACTTGGCGCAGGATACCTTTGTGAAGGCTTATACCCATCTGTCGGGTTTCAGGGGTACAGCCAGCTTTTCCACTTGGCTTTATCGTATCGCCTATAATGTGTGGTATGATTATACCCGCAGTTATAAGGAAACGCAGGATATCGATACGCCGGCGGTTGCCCGACAGAATGCGCAGGGAGTGAATACCGGACTGAAGATGGATTTACTCAATGCCCTGCGGATATTGGGCGAGAACGAACGTACATGCATCACGCTGCAGCTGATGGATGGTCTCTCTATAGATAAGATTGCAGAGGTGACGGGAATGGCGCAAGGCACCATTAAGTCGCATCTCTCTCGTGGAAAACAGAAACTTGCAAGTTACTTAAAAAAGAATGGTTATGACCGATAAGATAAATGATAAGAAGTTGGAGAGCATGAAAGGGGAACCGTTGGACCCTCAGGATGAAGAACTCTTACAGATGTTCTTTTCCGATTGCCAGATGTCAGAGATTCCTGATGACGGATTCTCCGACAGGGTGATGCAGGCCTTGCCGGCTTTACCCGAAACTGGTACAGCGATGTCGCTGGTTAAGCGCCAGCGTCTGGAACATTTATGGGCGGCAGCCTGTGTGGCAGCAGGCATCATCATAGCAGTAGTCTGTCAGGGATGGGAACAGATTCAGGGGTGGCTTTTCTCTATGAAGATAGATTTCCTCCTCTCCGGTTCGCGTGTTCTTACGCATGTGGCAGATTCCATCGCCCACTCTCAGAATCTCCTGATGGTGCTGGCTGGCTTCGTTGTCCTCATCATGGTTTGGGGATATAATGAACTGGCTGATGCACGTCAGTAGGCTTCTTCCCTGATATCAATTGTATAAATGATCAACTCTTTCTATTAGCAGAATAGTTTTTAGTGCTAATAGAAAGAGTTTTTTATTACTATAAATATCATCTTTATGCTCTTGAAATCTCCGTTCATCGTCGCTGAACGGACATTCAACGTCGCTGAACGGACATTCAGCGTCGATGAACGAAGATTTAATATTGCTGAATATAGAAAAACAAATAGGTGCTGCTACTTTTTCAGTAGAGCACCTATGCTTATGATATCGGTTTCTAAAACAATTTATAGGTAGTGCGTAGCACTTTGAACTCGGTTCGGCGGTTCAGCTGGTTGCAGATTTCCTGATGCTCCTTGCTCTGCTTCAGGATAAATTCTTCGTTGAGCACATCGCCTTCTTTGAGCCAAGGATACTTCACGGTAAGTTTCTTGCGCACATTCTTCGGCTTCTCCTTGCCGTAGCCCACAGGGGTGAGGCGCTCTTTCTCTATGCCGTGTTTTATCAGATAGTCTACTACCGATTGGGCGCGGCGCTGAGACAGATGCTTGTTATATTCGCTGTTTCCCTTGTAGTCGCAATGGGCGCTGAGTTCGATGGTAACGTGCGGGTTCTCTTTCAGCAGCGTTACCAGCTGGTCGAGGGCTGTTGTACTGGCTTCGGTAAGGGTTGCCTTGTCGAAATCGTAGAAGATGTTGTCGATGAGTACAGGGGCTGTGATGGAAGCCAGCGGGAACTGGAGCACGTATTCCTTACTCTCTTTAGCCGAATCAACCCGAAGTTCTTCCTTGTGGTTGAGGTAGCCTTTGCAGGATGCCATCACCAGGTAGTCGACATGCGGATTGATAGGGAGGACAAACGAACCGTCGCCCTTGACGGATAGTTTCCTGTTCGTTCCGTCGTTGCCTACGATTCTGACCTCTGCGGCAGGCAGTTCATAACCGTCTTTCTCGTAAACCCATCCCTTCATTGTGGTAACAATCTCCGGATTCTCGAAGGAGTAGATATGATCGTAGCCTCTTCCGTCTTTTCTGTTAGAGCAGAAGAAACCCTGGTTGTGGAGACCCTCGAAAGTCATTCCGAAGTCATCGGCTTCTGTATTCAGCGGATAGCCGGGGTGGGTGAGTTCATATTTCCGGGTGATGGAATTTACTTTGGCGATATAGATGTCGAGTCCGCCCATTCCCACATGACCGTTGCTGCTGAAGTAAAAGTCGCCGTTAGGGCGGAAGGTAGGGAACATCTCATCGCCTGGTGTGTTGATAGGTTCGCCCAGGTTCTCTACGCCGCCCAGTCCGGCAGGAGTGATGCGCACTCGCCAGATGTCGAGACCGCCCTTTCCGCCCGGCATATCTGATACGAAATAGAGCCATTCGCCATCAGGGGAGATGGCTGGATGGGCAAAACAGCTGAGTGTATCTTTGCTGATTTCCAGATTCGTAGGCTTGCTCCAGGCTGCATCTGAGCGGTTGGAGGTTACTATCTGGGCTAAGCGGGGCGAAGTGGGATCGGTGGCACACTGGGTGAGGTACATCTGCTTGCCGTCTGGGGTAAAGCAGCATGCGCCCTCTTCGTAGTCGGTGTTGAGACCGGTTCCGATGGCTTCCGGCTTGCTCCATTTGCCTTTGTCGTTCTTTTCAGAGAAGAAAATGTCGGCAGATTTCGTTCCTGTCACTCCGTTCAGGTCGCTGCCCTGGGCTTCGTTGCGGGTTGAGGTGAAATAGAGCTGGCTGTAGTCATCGCTGAGAAACATCGGCGAATAGTCGTCTCTTCGGGAGTTGAAAACATCCATCCGCTTTACCTTGTACCGGCTTCCTTCCTTCTTCCAGACTGGGGCTTTCTGTGCCGATTCGAGTCCGTTCTTTACCAGCACGTTGTCGGGCATGGAATCGAGCAGGAATTCGAATTCCTTGGCAGCCTGTCTGTAACTTCCGTTCTTCAGGAGAAGCCGGGCGTAAGCCAGGCGGTCGTTGAGGTCTGCCTGCTTGTATCGGATGGCATTGCTGTAGGCTGCCAGTGCCTTCGGCGTACTGTTGATTTTATCATAGCAGCGTGCCATCTTCAGAGCCACCTTGCCCCGGGCAGCCCGCTCTTTGGTAGGTGTCTTGGTGTACACCTTTTTATATTGGGTTGCCGCATCGTAGTATTCGCCTAAAGAAAGATGCTTGTCTGCTTTCTTCAGGTTCTGTTCAATGCCGCAACTTATCAGAAAGAGGCAGCTGATTGCTGTTATGATTTGATAAAATCTTATTTGTTTCATATTGATTTACATCTGCGAGAATGGCTGACGATATTGGCAGCCTGCCTTCCAGTTGCTGCAGCCATAGGCGGTCTTGCCCTTGATGATGACGCCCTTTCCGCAGAGCGGACATGGTTTGCCAACCATTGGGTCGGCAGCTGGAGCCGGCTGAGCAGGAGCATTCTGAGAATCTGCATTCTGTGCTGCTGCCTTATCGGCTTTCTTGGCTGGAGCCTTTCGGGCAGCCGGTTTCTTGGCAGCCGGTTTCTTCTTGAGGTCTTCCTCTGTCATGATGGTCACTCTCCGGTTGCTGTTGTCTGACAACACATCGATGACTATCTTGTTGATCTGTTCTTTCAGTCCGTTGATGAAGTCGGCAGGATCGTAGGTCTTGTGCTCGATGTCGCGGAGTTTCTTCTCCCAGATACCGGTCAGTTCGCAACTCTTCAGCAGTTCCTCATGGATGGTGTCAATGAGTTCGATGCCTGTCGGGGTTGCCATCAGATTCTTGCGCTGGCGACGGATGTAGTGGCGCTTGAAGAGGGTCTCGATGATGCCGGCACGGGAGGATGGTCGGCCGATTCCGTTCTCCTTCAATGCAGCACGAAGTTCTTCGTCTTCTACGAATTTGCCGGCTGTCTCCATCGCACGGAGTAGGGTTGCCTCGGTATAATACTTAGGTGGCGTGGTCCATTTCTCCGTCAGGGTAGGCTGATGTTCTCCCGATTCGCCTTTTGTGAAGGATGGGAGGGTTCTTTCTTCTACCACTTCCTTCTTGGCGCCGTTTCCTGAGTCTGCGTTTCCGTTGGCGTTATCTGCATCGTCGTCATCGGCATTCTTCGTATCCTTGGCATAGACTACTCGCCAGCCCGGTTCGAGAATCTCCTTACCGCTTACCTTGAACTCTATCTTCTCCGGTTTCGATCCGTCTTCGTTGATGACTTCGCCCAAAACGGTGGTGGTGGAGAATTTACAGTCCGGATAGAACACGCTGATAAAGCGCTTGGCGATGAGATCATAGACATTCGCCTCCATATCGGTGAGTCCGGTTGGCGGAACTCCGGTTGGGATGATGGCGTGGTGATCGGTTACCTTGCTGTTATCGAATACCTTCTTGCTCTTCGGCAACTTCTTGCCGGTGGCTGCGAGTTGCTGGATGAGTGGGAGGTATTTCTGCTGACTGGCTATCTTTGCCTGGCTCACACCGTTCAGAATCTGCGGACATTTCGGATAGATATCGTCGGTCAGGAACTGGGTATCTACACGAGGATAAGTGGTGTACTTCTTCTCGTAGAGACTCTGGATGAGCTTCAGCGTAATATCGGCAGAGTAGGCAAACTTCTTGTTGCAATCTACCTGCAGTGAGGTGAGGTCGTAGAGATGAGGTGGCGCCTCGTTTCCCTTCTTCTTGCTTACATCCGTAACGGTGAAGGGTTTGCCGGCGATGGTGCTGAAAGCCTTCTCGCCTTCCTCCTTGCTGGTAAACTTGCCGCTGGTTGCCGTAAACTGGGTGTCGCGATAGATGGTGGCGAGTACCCAGTAAGGTTCGGAAACGAAGTTGTCGATTTCCTTCTGGCGGTTTACGATGAGGGCAAGGGTAGGGGTCTGCACTCTACCGATGCTGAGCACCTGTCGATTCTGACCGTATTTCAATGTATAAAGTCGGGTAGCGTTCATGCCGAGAATCCAGTCGCCGATGGCACGGGAAAGTCCGGCAAGATAGAGTGACTGATATTCCCCCTGGTCTTTCAGTTCCTGGAAGCCCTGCTTGATGGCTTCATCGGTCATGGAAGAAATCCACAGTCTCTTGACGGGGCATTTCGCCTGCGCTTTCTGCATCACCCATCTCTGGATAAGCTCTCCTTCCTGTCCGGCGTCACCGCAGTTGATGATGCTGTCGGCAGCCTGCATCAGTTTCTCGATGGTAGCAAACTGCTTCTTGATGCCTTCATCGTTGATGAGCTTGATACCGAATCGCTGTGGAATCATCGGCAACGCCGAAAGGCTCCAATGTTTCCACATCGGAGTATAATCATCCGGTTCCTTCAGCTCACAAAGGTGGCCGAAGGTCCATGTTACTTGGTAACCATTACCTTCCATATAACCGTCGCGTGCCGTGGTAGCCCCGATGATTCGGGCGATATCCTTAGCCACACTCGGTTTCTCTGCTATACAAACTATCATGTTTTATTCTTATTTCTGTTTGCAAAGGTACAATAAAATAATGAGATAGCCATCATTTCGCCTCCTTTTTCTCATTGCCGGGAATAAAAAAAGCCCTGTAAGGCTTGGGCACAATCTGGAACTTGTGCCTTGCCTTACAGGGCGTATTTTATAAATATCTGCGTAATCTTCGCAATCTGCGTGAGATAAAAATTATTCCCGCGTGCGATTACTCGTACTCCTGCCAGCTCTTAATCTGAAGCTGATCCTGGCTCATTGTGCAGAATGCCTCGATGAAGGCTGAAGCCAGACGGGCATTGGTGAACAGAGGAATGTTGTGGTCGATGGCGCCACGACGGATTCTGTAACCATTGGTCAACTCACGCTTGGTGTGATTCTTAGGGATGTTGACGATGAGGTCGAACTTGTGGTCGGCAATCATCTGCATCACGTTAGGAAGATCCTTTTGGTCCTCATCAGGCCATCCTACGGCTGTAGCCTTCACGTTGTTCTCGTTGAGGAACTTCGCTGTACCGGCTGTAGCATAGATGGTGTAACCGTTCTTCACCAGCGCCTGTGCAGCATCGAGCAGAGAAGCCTTCTCCTTGGCACCACCGCTTGAAAGCATGATGCCCTTGTCCTTAGAAGGAATCTTGTAGCCGGTAGCAATCAATGAGTTGAGCAATGCCTCTTCGAAAGTATCACCCATACAGCCTACCTCACCGGTAGAGCTCATATCCACACCCAAAACTGGGTCGGCGTTCTGCAAGCGGGCGAATGAGAACTGGGATGCCTTCACACCCATACGGTCGATATCGAAAGCAGACTTATCCGGTTTCTGATATGGAGCATCGAGCATGATGCGGGTAGCCGTTTCGATGAAGTTGCGCTTCAATACCTTGCTTACGAATGGGAACGAACGGGATGCACGGAGGTTACACTCGATTACCTTTACATCACGACCCTTAGCCAGGTACTGGATATTGAAAGGACCAGAGATGTTGAGCTCCTTGGCGATGGCACGTGAAATCTTCTTGATCTGACGGGCTGTAGCGAAGGAAATCTGCTGGGCAGGGAAGGTCATGGTGGCATCACCAGAGTGAACGCCTGCATACTCTACGTGCTCTGAAATACCATACTCTACAATCTCACCGTTCTGGGCAACACCATCGAACTCAATCTCGTTGGTCTCTGTCATAAACTGAGAGATAACTACTGGGTATTCCTTAGAAACCTCAGAAGCTGCCTCCAGGAAGCGACGCAACTCATCATCATCGTGGCAAACGTTCATGGCTGCACCGGAAAGAACGTAAGATGGACGAACGAGAACAGGATAGCCTACCTCGTCGATGAACTTCTGGACATCCTCCATTGATGTGAGGGCGCTCCACTTAGGCTGGTCGATACCCAACTTATCGAGCATGGCAGAGAACTTACCGCGGTTCTCGGCACGGTCGATGTTGACTGGAGATGTACCCAGAATTGGCACAGACTGGCGATGAAGCTTCATAGCCAGGTTGTTTGGAATCTGACCACCCACAGAAACAATCACGCCACGTGGTGACTCCAGGTCGATGACATCGAGTACACGCTCGAATGAAAGCTCATCGAAGTAGAGACGGTCGCACATATCGTAGTCGGTAGATACGGTCTCCGGGTTGTAGTTGATCATGATTGACTTGTAACCCAACTTGCGGGCTGTATTGATGGCGTTTACTGAACACCAGTCGAACTCTACAGAAGAACCGATGCGGTAAGCACCCGAACCGAGAACGATGACAGACTTCTCGTTCTTGTAGTAGTTGATGTCGTACCCCTCTACAGCGTATGTCATGTAGAGATAGTTGGTGAGGTCAGGATGCTCGCTTGCCACAGTAGGGATGCGCTTTACGGCAGGAAGAATGTTCAGCTTCTTGCGCAGGGCACGAACAGCCAGCACCTCCTTCTCCATGTTGGTATCTTTGGTCTTCAATACGAAGCGGCCAATCTGGAAGTCAGAGAAGCCCAATACCTTAGCCTCGCGCAATACCTCGGCAGGAATCTCCTCCAGAGTATTATATTCAGAAAGCTTGTGCTTGTAATCTACGATATTCTTCATGCGCTCGATGAACCAAGGATCAATCTTGGTCAACTCCTCGATGCGCTCGATTGTGTAACCTTCCTCCAAAGCCTGGGCGATGGCGAAGATACGGAGGTCGGTAGGGTTAGAAAGTTCCTCATCCAAGTTATTAAACTTGGTGTGGTCGTTGCCTACGAAACCGTGCATTCCCTGACCAATCATACGGAGACCCTTCTGGAGCATCTCCTCGAATGAACGGCCGATAGACATGATTTCGCCTACAGACTTCATGGAAGAACCAATCTTGCGGCTTACACCGGCAAATTTGGTAAGGTCCCAACGAGGAATCTTACAGATCATATAGTCGAGTGATGGAGCCACATAAGCTGAGTTAGGAGTACCCATCTCACCAATCTGGTCGAGTGTATAACCGAGGGCAATCTTGGCAGCAACGAAGGCGAGCGGATAACCGGTAGCCTTAGATGCGAGGGCAGAAGAACGGCTCAAGCGAGCATTGATCTCGATGATACGGTAGTCGTTGGTCTCAGCATTGAAAGCATACTGGATGTTGCACTCACCCACGATGTTGAGGTGACGGACGCACTTCACGGCGATGTCCTGCAACATCTTCACCTGCTCGTCGGTAAGAGAACAGGTTGGAGCCACCACGATAGACTCACCTGTGTGAATACCCAGTGGGTCGAAGTTTTCCATAGAGGCAACGGTGAAGCAACGGTCGTTAGCATCACGGATGCACTCGAACTCAATCTCCTTCCATCCCTTCAGGCTCTCCTCAACAAGCACCTGAGGTGCGAAAGTGAAGGCAGATTCAGCAATCTCCTTAAACTCCTCTTCGGTCTTGCAGACACCAGAACCGAGACCACCCAGCGCGTAGGCAGAACGGATCATGATAGGGTAGCCGATGTTGCGTGCCGCAGCCACAGCCTCCTCCATGTTCTCGCAAGCGTGGCTTACTGGAACCTTGAGGTCAACCTTGTTAAGCTCCTTTACGAAGAGGTCGCGGTCTTCCGTGTTCATGATAGCCTCTACCGAAGTACCCAACACATCCACACCATACTCCTTGAGCACACCGTTGAGGTAAAGTTCTGTACCAACGTTCAAACCCGTCTGTCCACCCCAAGCCAGCATGATGCCGTCTGGGCGCTCCTTCTTGATAATTTCAGTTACAAAAAAAGGTGTCACCGGCAAGAAATAAACCTTGTCAGCAATACCTTCACTTGTCTGAATTGTAGCAACGTTTGGATTAATGAGGACGGAACTAATACCCTCCTCGCGCAAAGCCTTGAGAGCCTGCGAACCGGAATAGTCAAACTCACCTGCCTGGCCGATCTTCAAAGCACCGGAACCCAGAACGAGGACTTTCTTAAGCTGTTTCTTCATCATTAAATATAACTATAAGTTTGTTCTTTATATGTCTTGGTATTTATGTTTTTAGCAACTAAACTGCATTTGCGTTAGTTCACAAATGGTAGACACACTATTTCTAGATGCAAAGTTACGCTATTTATTTGATTATTCCAAATTTTCTGCAATTCTTTACAGTTAAATAACATCAAATCTCATAATTTCTTCCCTAAAATCTTTTATTATTACTATTTTTTTGTTACTTTTGCAGCGGCTTTTAGTCATGTATAAAAAGAATAAACAAATAGCAAACAAGATAAATATAACAACAATGAAAGTCGGATTATTCGTCCCTTGTTATGTGGATGCCCTTTACCCTGAAGCGGGTGTGGCTACATACAAGTTGCTTAAGCATTACGGACTAGACGTGGGTTATCCCGAAAAACAGACTTGCTGCGGCCAGCCAATGGCTAATGCCGGTTTTCAGGACAAGTCGGAGAAGGTCATAGAGACATTTGATGAGCTGTTCAAGGATTACGATTATATCGTAGCTCCTTCTGCCTCATGTGCTGCTTACGTAAAGGTGTATTATCCTAAAATCCTTGAGGGTAAGCACGAGTGTATTTCCTCAAAGAAAATCATGGATGTTGTGGAGTTCCTTCACGATGTGCTGAAGGTGGATCATGTGCCGGGCAAGTTCCCGCATGTGGTGAGTGTACACAACAGTTGCCACGGTGTGCGCGAACTGGGATTGTCATCTCCTTCTGAGCGCCACATCAAGCCTTTCAACAAAATCATTGACTTATTAAATATGGTGGAAGGTATTACCATCCACGAACCGGAGCGTAAGGATGAGTGCTGCGGATTCGGCGGTATGTTCTCTATTGAGGAACCTGCCGTTTCTACCCGTATGGGCGAGGACAAGATCAAGCGCCACATGGCTACAGGTGCTGAGTATGTAACGGGTCCGGATTCTTCCTGCCTGATGCACATGGCGGGAATCGCCAAGAAGGAGAAGATGCCGATCAAGTTTATTCATGTTGTTCAAATATTAGCTGCAGGACTATGAGTACAGAACATTCCAAGAGAGCTGCGAAGTTTACGCAGAATGTAGAGAAGACCACCTGGCACGATGCTACCTTCTGGTCTGTTCGTCAGAAAAGAGATAGAATGGCGCAGGGACTTCCTGAGTGGGAAGATCTCCGCGAGCATGCGTCTGAAATCAAGATGCACACGATTACCCATCTTGCCGATTATCTCGATATGTTTTCCAAGAATCTGGAGAGCCGCGGGGTAAAGGTTCACTGGGCAAAGGATGCGCAGGAATTCAATGAGATTGTGCTCGGTATTCTGAAAGACCATAACGTGAAGAAGATGGTGAAGTCGAAGTCGATGCTCACCGAGGAGTGCGAGATGAATCCTTATCTGGAGCAGCACGGCATTGACGTGGTAGAGACAGACCTGGGTGAGCGCATCATCCAGCTTCTGGGTCAGAAGCCTAGCCATATCGTGATGCCTGCCATCCACCTGAAGCGTGAGGAGGTAGGTAAGATGTTCGAGGAGAAGGGTATCTCCAAGGAAATCGGCAACTACGATCCTACTTACCTGACCCGCTGTGCCCGTCATCATCTCCGCGACCAGTTTATGGAAGCTGGAGCAGGTATGACCGGATGTAACTTCGGTGTGGCTGCTACCGGCGATTGCGTGGTTTGCACCAACGAGGGTAATGCGGATATGACTACTTCCATGCCTAAGCTCCATATCGTAGCGATGGGTATTGAGAAACTGGTTCCTGATTATAAGTCATTGGCTGTATTCCAGCGTCTGCTTTGCCGCTGCGGAACCGGTCAGCCTACCACCGCCTTCACTTCTCATTTCCGCCAGGCTCGTCTGGGTGCCGAGATGCATGTGGTGCTGGTGGATAATGGCAGAAGCGATATTCTCGCCGATAAGGACCACTGGCAGACTTTGAAATGTATGCGTTGCGGAGCCTGCATGAATACCTGTCCGGTTTATCGTCGTTCAGGCGGTTACAGTTACACCTATTTTATACCGGGTCCTATTGGTGTGAACCTGGGTATGCTGAAGAATCCTCAGAAGTACAGCGACAATGTTTCTGCCTGCACCTTGTGCTTGTCTTGCGACAATGTCTGTCCTTCCAAGGTAGGACCAGGTTCGCAGATTTACGTATGGCGCCAGAGTCTGGAGAAGTTGGGCAAGGCAGATCCTGTGAAGAAGGCGATGTCGAATGGTATGAAGTATCTCTTCGACCGTCCTGCGCTCTACACCACAGCCCTGAAGTTTGCTCCGCTTGTCAATCTGGTTCCTGAATGCTGTACGCACTTCAGCAATTGGAATGCCTGGGGCATCGGTCACGCCATGCCTGAGTTTGCCAAGAAGAGTTTTCATCAATTATGGAAGGAGGGAAAAGTAAAATGAAGAAAGAAGATTTCCTGAACAAGTTGCGCAAGAATACGCATGTTCAATTCGATATGCCTGCCGTAGATGTGAAGGGTATCCAGTATGAGGATACGCTGAAACAGTTTATTGAGATGACGGAATCGGTAGGTGGCCATGTGATAGAAGCGAAGAAGGGTGAGAGTCTGGATGAGCTGGTGAAGAAGGCTTATCCGGAAGCCAAGGTCTTTGCCTCTCATCTGCCAGAAATCACGATTGCCCAGAAGAATCCTGATACGGTGACTGAGGCTAATGACCTGAATGGTACTGATGTGGGTATTGTTCGTGGTGAAGTGGGTGTTGCCGAGAATGGCTGCGTCTGGATTCCTCAGACCATGAAGGAGAAAGCGGTGCTTTTCATCTCGGAATACCTTGTGATATTCCTCGAAAAAGCGAAGATTGTGAACAATATGCATGAGGCTTATGCCCGTATTGAGATGGATCCGAAGTACAATTTCGGTACTTTCATCAGTGGTCCTTCCAAGACTGCCGATATCGAGCAGGCTCTGGTTATGGGTGCGCAAGCTGCTCGTGGTGTGACAGTTATACTCTTGTAAAAGGCAGAAATCCCGAAACTCACTATCGTGTGAACTTCGGGATTTCTCTTTATACTGTCCATTCATAGGTGTCGTAAACCACGCCTCTTCCTCCGAAACCTTCTTTCTGGTAGATGAGGCTGGTGTTGAGCACCTTTCCTCCTTCTTCATTAGATGTTCCGAAATCGAAATAATCAAAATCCTTATACCTTATATTAATGAGATTCAGAAACAAAGCATCGAGTGCATGCGCCTTTTTTCCCTCTTCTGATGCGGAAATATACTGCGTGTGAACCACTTTTCTGCTGATGTACAGAACGGTTCCGCCTAGCATCTTGCCAGATTCTTCTCGGGCAACATACAGTTTGATATTGTCAGGGAAAGATGTTTTCAGTCTGCTCATCTCTTGCAAGGTATGAACAGGATGAGCCTGATAGGTGTTCATCAGGTTTTCGGTTAAAATGCTCCAAAACGTTTCGTAATCCTCACTTTCTTCAATGAAGATTCCTTTTCCCAGGGCTTTCCTTGCGCCCGATTTTCTGATATTATACCATTTCAGCGGATGCTTCAGGTCGATGACAGCCGCAATGTTTCTGGCGCAGATTTGCGCCCGGCATTCCTTGAAGAGAGCATAGAGGTCTTCTTCGGCTGGCAGTTGCTGGTAAATCCAGGGTATCGGTTTGTAGATGCACTTCCGGAAACCTGCCTGCTTCAGGTATGTGTTGATGGCAACGAAAACCTGACAGATATTTTCTGCTGAGGCGTGTCCGGTAGTGAGCAGTCCGGCATAGGTGAGTCCCTGATGAGAATAGAAAACATCTCCGTCCTCATTGGCAGGGAGTAAGGCATAGAGCTTGTTGTTGTGGAAAATCATGAGCGAATGGTCATGGAAACGGTCGCTGTGATAATCCATGTAGGAGCGGTTGAGAAGGAAGGTGGCGTTGCGTGCATGTTCTACATAGGCATTCCAGACTTCCTTGTCTGCATCGTTGTATTTTCTGATCTCAAACATGATTTTTAGCGTTATTGATTCTCGGTCTTTGAGAGATTAGGACTTTGGGATGAACTGATGAATCTAAGATATTCGTCATATTCGCGTATGTAGTCTTCTTCCTCAAACTTGTGGGAAGCCAGAACCAGACACAATGAGCCGGAAGAGAAATCATCCAGTGTTCGCCAGATATTGACATCTACGAACAGTCCCTCCCAAGGGTGGTTGAGATGATAGGTCTTCTTCTGTTCTCCATTATCCAGTGTTACCGAAAAGGAACCGCTGGCTGCTATGATGAATTCCTGGCATTTCTTGTGAGCATGGCCACCGCGACTTTCTCCGCCCGGAACATCATAGGTCCAGTAGGTACGGGCAATGGCAAAGGGAATATGCGTCTCTCCCTCTGCCACTGTCAGGTTGCCTCTAGGGTCGAATATCTTGGGTAATGTGATAATTCTTCCTAATTCTTTCATGTTTATTTCTTCATGTATGGGTCGGTTCCCAATACAGTCTTTGCCAGACGCTTTGCCTTGTCGCGGAGCTGGTTGAGGTCATCGCCCTTCTCGCCGTAGCAGAGTACGACGCCCATGCGGCGGCCTACGTGAGCCTCTGGCTTGCCGAAGATACGGATGCGGGTATGGTCTTCCTTCAGCGCATCGAGCATATTGTAGTTTAATGGCTCGGTGCTTTCCTCTGGCGAGAGGATGACGGCAGAACAGCCGATGTGCTCCAGATGGATTCCGGCGATAGGCAAGCCCATCACGGCACGGAAGTGGAGCTCAAACTCGCTCAGGTTGGTGGTGTGACCAAGGGTTACCATACCTGTATCGTGTGGACGAGGACTCAACTCAGAGAAGATAACCTCGCCCTGCTTGCTCAGGAAGAACTCTACGCCCCAGAGACCGGCACCTGTCAATGCCTTGGTTACTTCGCCGGCAATGTGCTCAGCCTTCTTCAAAGCCTCTTCAGGAATCTGGAATGGCTGCCAACTCTCGCGGTAGTCGCCGCCCTTCTGTACGTGGCCTATAGGTGGACAGAAGAGGGTAGGACCGTCTTTCTGGGTGACGGTGAGGAGGGTGAACTCAGAATCGAAGTCGATAAATTCCTCGATGATTACTTCCTTCACGTCGCCACGACCTTCTTCCATTGCCTCCTTGTAAGCCTCCTTCAGTTCATCATCGTTGTGAACATAGCTCTGACCATGGCCGCTTGAACTCATCAGAGGTTTCACTACGCATGGGAAACCGATTTCATCGGCAGCGTTCTTAAACTCCTCGAAGGTCTTGGCATAGAAATACTTGGCGGTGCGCAGACCCAGTTCCTTGGCGGCAAGGTCGCGGATGGCACGGCGGTTCATGGTGTAGTTTACGGCACGGGCAGAAGGCACAACCTGGATGCCCTCCTTCTCGAAGTCGAAGAGTCGCTCGGTGCGGATAGCTTCAATCTCAGGCACGATGATGTCTGGGTGATGTTTCTCTACCACTGCGGTCAATGCGTCGCCATCGAGCATCGAGAACACTTCTCGCTCGTCGGCTACCTGCATGGCTGGTGCATTGTCATACTTGTCGCAAGCGATGACGTACTGTCCTGCTCGCTTTGCGGCGATGGTAAATTCTTTGCCCAGTTCGCCTGAGCCCAAAAGCATAATCTTCTTCATTTATATGATGTTTAATATTTTATGTCCCTAAAATAAATCACTAATAATTAATCACTAAGTCCGAACTTCTTTCTGATAAATTCTGCGATAAACTTCTCTGTTTCTTCGATTCCCAGATGGCTGCTGTTGATGCAGAGGTCGTAGCTCTCGCTGTGTCCCCACTTCTTGCCTGTATAGTAATCGTAGTAAGAGGCGCGCTGCTCCTCGTGGCTTTCGATGAACTTGCGGGCGGAGGCTCTGTCGATGTCCTTTCGCTTGCACACTGCCTTAATGCGGTCGTCGATATTGGCGGTGATGAAGATATTAATCACATTCTTGTAATCACGCAGCACATAGTCGGCGGTTCTGCCCACGAACACGCAGTTGCCCTCATCGGCAGCCTTTCTGATAGCGTCGCTCTGAAACTTGTACAGACCTTCCTGCGAGAAGTCGTTGTGATAGAAATTGTTATCGCTCAGGAAGGGCAGATGGGTATGGAAGAGAGACTTGAAGAATCCCTTCTGCTCATCGTTCTGCTCGAAGAATTTCTCAGAGAATCCACTCTCCTTGGCGGCAAGATTCAGCAGCTCACGGTCGTAACATTTGCAACCGAAATCCTCCGCCAGCTTCTCGGCGATGATATGCCCGCCGCTACCTATCTGGCGACCTACGTTTATGATAATCTTATTCATAATCTTTAGTTTGTAGTTTATAATTTATAGCATGAACCGCCTATGGCAATCTTGCTAAACGGCTAAGCCCTATTAACTTTTAACTTTTAGCTGTTCTTGGTGTTGTCTTTTCAGCTTGTTCATGTACCACATCATTACGACTCCGGCGATGACTGCGGCAGCGAAGTCGGAGATAGGCATACTGTACCATACTCCATCAATGTCCCATATCATCGGCAGGAAAGCCAGGAGCGGCAGAAGGATGAGCAACTGTCTCGACAAGGAGAGGAAGATACTGATCTTCACCTTTCCGATGCACTGGAAGAAGTTGGTGATAACCATCTGGAACCCGATGACCGGGAAGCAGAACATCACTACTCTGATCGCCTTAATGCCCAAGTCTATCAGTTGCTTATCGGTTGTAAACAGTCGTGCGCAGTAGTAAGGCAGGAACATTGCTATCAGCCAGCCCGTTACCATGATGGCGGTGGCGGCAATGATGCTCAGGTTCAGTACGCGAATCAGTCGGTCCAGTTTCTGGGCTCCATAGTTGTATCCGGCTATAGGCTGCATTCCCTGGTTTACGCCAAACACGAACATCACGAACACCATCGCAATACCATTGGCTATTCCGTAGGCTCCCACGGAGAGGTCGCCTCCGAACCGCACCAGCTGGTTGTTGATGAAGATGACGATGATGCAGGCGCACACGTTCATCAGGAAAGGCGAAATGCCGATGGCAAGGATATTATCCACGAGTTTCCTCTTCAGTTTGTAGATGCCTTTCTTGAAGTGGAGCAGCTCATTCTTGTTGCTGAAGAGCTTGATTTGCCACATCAGCGCCATCAACTGCGAAAGGATGGTGGCGATGGCGGCTCCCTGTATTCCCCATTTGAAGACGAGGATGAAGAGCGCATCGAGTATCACGTTCATCATCACCGTAAAGATGGTGGCAAACATCGCCTGCTTGGGTTTGCTCGCTGCTCGGAGCAGAGCATTCATACCGAAAAACATGTGGCTCACCACATTGCCCAGCAGGATGATGACCATATACTCATGGGCATAGATGAGCGTCTGGTCGCTGGCTCCGAAGAATCTCAGGATAGGGTCGAGGAAGAGCAGACAGATGATGCTCAATCCGATACCGATGATGAGATTCAGAGAAATTGTGTTACCCAGAATGTTTTGCGCTGTGGCATAGTCTTTTTGTCCCAGCTTCACGCTGATGGCAGTAGATGCTCCTACGCCCACACCGGCTCCGAAAGCGGCGGTGAGGTTCATGAAGGGGAAGGTGATGGCGAGACCTGAGATGGCCATGGCTCCCACACCCTGACCGATGAATACTCGGTCAACGATGTTGTAGAGTGAGGCGGCGGTCATCGCAATCATCGCTGGCAAGGCATACTGAACGAGCAGCTTGCCCACCGGCTTCGTACCTAATTCTAATGTCGCTTGTTTATTTTCCATTTATATCTGTTTTTTCCTCATAGCCGCTCGCCCTGCTTTTTTCAGAATGCAATAGCAGCGGCTACTTGTCTGCAAAAGTACAAAAAATATCTGATACCTTATTATATATATGAGAAAAACTTGCATTTCATGATAAAAACTTCCCTTTTCCTTTGGTGTTTTCGTACAATTTCTGTACTTTTGCACTTCAGAATAAACAATTCAACTCATTAACAAATGCAATACAAAAATATTGCAGCAACGACAATAACAAACCGGACTACCGATATAATGATGAAAAAATTTTTGATGCTTTATGCATTTTTAATGACCGCTCTTTCTTTGTTTGCTCGCGAAGACAGGGTTTGCAATTTTGAGCAATTGATGCGGTTGCCCCGCATCGCCGAAACCGATATGGTGTCGTATCCGGGAGGCAAGTGTATGATGTATCGTCTTTATCTCAGAGACAAAGACCTCAGTCACACTCCCTTCTCGGTAAGTCGCCCTGCAGATTTTCTCTCTCCCCGTTCCATAGAGCGCAGAAAGAGACAGAATCTGCCCATCGATGTTACCGATTTGCCTGTGGCTCCTGCTTATGAGCAGGCTGTAAGCGAGGCAGGCATCGAGATTGTGGGCAAAAGCAAGTGGAACAATACCCTGCTGGTCCGCATTCATAAGGAGAAGGAACTACGGAAACTGGATGAACTCGATTTCATCACCCGGAAGATGAAGGTCTTCTCTGCTCCCGATTCTGTCAGTCAGCGCGTCAGAAGTAGCGTTCGCAGGGGATTGAACGATTGGACTGGTGGAGTAGGCGAATATGGTGCTGCCGATGCGCAGATCCAGTCGCTCAACGGCAAGCGGCTGCATAGAACCGGACATTTGGGCAAAGGAATGATGATTGCTGTCTTCGACGGCGGATTCATGAATGTGGATAAGATTCCGGCGCTGCATAATATCAGATTGGCGGGCATTAGGGACTTTGTGGTTCCTCAATCCAAGAATATTTTCGCCGAGATGGAGCATGGAACGATGGTGCTTTCTACGATGGCTGCCAACGAACCCGAAAGATTCGTGGGGGTGGCACCTGAGGCTCAATATCTGCTGGTGCGCTGTGAAGATGAGCGCACAGAGAGTCTGGCAGAAGAGGATTACTGGGCTTTTGCGGCTGAATATGCTGATAGTTGCGGCGTGGATGTCATCAACTCTTCGTTAGGCTATCATGGCTTCGATGATGCGTCTACCAACCATCATTATTATGAGCAGGACGGTAATTCTACCCTCATCTCCCGCACCGCTTCGATGTGTGCAGACAAGGGAATCATCTGTGTCAATTCTGCAGGAAACGACGGAATGGGAAGCTGGAAGAAAATCAATTTCCCTGCCGATGCACGCAATATCCTTACTGTGGGCAGCGTAAACGAAATGGGCGAGAATGCGGCTTTCAGTGCCGTGGGACCTACTGCTGACGGCAGAATCAAGCCTGATGTGATGGCTTACGGAAGTCCTACCTGTGTGATTACGGGCCGTGGAAATATCATCAATGATAACGGAACGTCTTTCTCTTCTCCGCTCATTGCCGGAATGGTAGCGTGTCTCTGGCAGGCTTTGCCTCAGAAGACGGCTAAGCAGATTATGAAACTCGTGAGATTGGCTGGTAATAATCAGCATCATCCCGATAATGTATTCGGATATGGTGTGCCTGATTTCTGGAAGGCTTATCAGACGGGAAAAGCGATCAAGTAGTTAATAGTTGATAGTTTATAGTTAATAGGGCAAACTTGCTCTGCTAGCTATAAACTTTCAACTATAAACTGTAAACTTTAAACAGTAAACAGCATGGAACGACTTCGATTATCACTTTTTGAATTAAACTCCATGGTCCGTGAGGTCATTTCGATGTCCTTGCCCGACAGCTATTGGGTGGAAGCGGAACTCTCCGAGGCTCGCGAGGGCTACGGAGGGCACTGCTATCTGGAACTCATCGAGAAGGATGAGCGGTCTAATACGCCCATTGCCAAGGCGCATGCCTCCTGCTGGCGAAACCGATGGATGTTCATCAAACCGAATTTCGAGCGCATCACCGGACAGCGCATTCATGCCGGAATGAAAGTACTGCTCAAGGTACACGCGCAGTTTCATGAGAACTATGGCTTCTCTTGGATAGTAGATGATATTGACCCTAACTATACGATGGGCGATATGGCGCGCAAGCGGCTGGAAATCATCAATACGCTGAAAGCAGAGGGCGTATTCGAACTGCAGAAGGAGTTGGTGCTCCCGATGTTCTGCCAGCGCATCGCCGTCATTTCCAGCGCTACGGCAGCAGGTTATGGTGATTTCTGCAACCAGCTTGCCGATAACGATTATGGTCTGCAGTTTCAAACCCGCCTCTTTCCGGCTACGATGCAGGGCGAGGGGGTAGAGCAGAGTGTGATAGCTGCTCTCGACAGTATCAATGCCGAATGGGAACAGTTTGACTGCGTAGTCATCATCCGAGGCGGTGGCGCTACGAGCGATCTCTCTGGTTTCGACACCCTGGCGCTTGCCGAGAATGTGGCAAACTTCCCGCTGCCTATCATCACGGGAATAGGACATGAAAGAGACGAGAGTGTGCTGGATATGATTTCTTTCCAGCGTGTAAAGACACCGACAGCCGCTGCCGCCTTCCTCGTTAATCATCTTACTGAGGTTTATGCCCGTGTGGTGAATGCGCAAGAGGCTATCGTGCAGAATGTGAAGCACCGTCTGCAGGTGGAGAAGATGAGGCTCGACAGATTGAGCAACACGATTCCTGTTCAGTTTTCGCTGGTGAAGACGAAGCAGGGAGCCTATCTCGACCGCTTGATGAGCCGTTTAAGCACAAATGTCCAGTCGAAACTATCGGAAGCCCAGCGCCATTTCGAGATTCTTTCTCAGAATATTCAGCCGATATTGGAAAGGAAGATGCTCAACGAGAGTCATCGTCTGCAGCTTCTTTCCCAGCGCATTCAGGCACAAGACCCCGAATTGTTGCTGAAACGTGGCTACAGCATCACGCTGAAAGATGGCAAAAGTATCCGTTCTGCCTCGCAACTGAAGTCTGGCGACATCATCGAAACGAGGTTTGCCGAGGGCAGCGTGAAGGCAAAAGTTGAATAATAGTTTATAATTTATAGTTAATAGTTTATAGCAATCTAGCTAAACGGCGAAGCCGCTATAAACTATTAACTCTTAACTAAATAGGATTATGGAAAAAGAAGACATGAAATACGAACAAGCCGTAAGAGAGCTTGAAGAAATCGTAGAAAGAATGGAGAATGATGAACTCGATATTGATCAGCTCTCCGAGCAGTTGAAACGTGCCAAAACTTTGGTGAAACTCTGTAAAGACAAACTCACCAAGACTGATGAGGAAATCAAGAAACTCCTCAGCGAGGATTGATTTACGATAAGCAGAAACTTGTTGGAAATTGTAGAAGAAAGTTGAATTTTCGCACACGGATCTCACGGATCTCACGGATTTTGGCTCCTTCGGAGTTTTGGCTGTGAGGCTTAGTGAGTACCGTTGCTTGCAACGAAGAAGATCCGTGTGCGACTTAAATACCATCCGTAAATATGATACTTAGGCATCGTAACTATCTTGTTTACGGCCGGGGGGTAACTAGGGTGAGTAGGAAATCGCTTTTTCTGGGAGTCTATATATATACTATATCTTTCCTATAGTAAACGAACCTTTACATAAGGAAACTCTTAGAAAGTACTCTCCCCTTACTTACCCTACCCACCCGTAGAAGGGCAGGTCGGGGGCGGTATCCTGCTGCGAATAGTCATCCTCTGCTCTTGGCGATGAAGTCGGTGAAGGGTGAACCCCG
>ULKW01007589.1_pt1 | contig 33519 bp, 39 predicted proteins | sample 1951281 | NCBI WGS metagenome assembly ULKW01 (sample SAMEA4835513, study PRJEB28245) | human gut metagenome | biome: gut microbiome; material: fecal sample | place: Denmark | collected 2008 | reverse complement strand
ATTTTTAATAGTACCATAATAACCACCTCTCTTAAAATCCTTTGTACAACTCAATTATAACACAATTTTTTCCAATTTGCAATATTTTTGTAACATTTTTGTAATATTTTTGTAATATTTGTACAATTTTTTTATAGAGGTGGTTATTTTCTATTTTACTTTATAATTATTGTTTTACAATCGAAATTTTTTCATCTTCTGCTATAACTTTTACATTTTCTTCTTTTTTCAATTTTCCATCTAATATTTGTTCTGCGAGGAAATCTTCTACTAGATTTTGTATTGTTCTTCTTAATGGCCTTGCTCCAAATGATTTATCAATTCCCTTTTTGGCAATTAAATCTTTTATTGAATTATCAAATTCAACATAATATTTCTGTACTTTTAATCTTTCTACTACTTGATTCAACATGATATCTATTATACTTTCTATTTCTTTATTGTCCAATTTATGGAATACTATTATTTCATCTATACGATTCATAAATTCAGGTCTGAATTCTCTTTTTAATTCTGCCATTACTTCTTTTTTAGTTGATTCATATTCTTTTTGTGCATCATTTTCTATTGAACTTTCCACAAAGCCAAGAGATTTTTTATCTGTTATTAATCTTGCTCCTATATTTGATGTCATAATTATTACTGTATTTTTAAAGTTTACAGTTTTACCATTTGAATCTGTAAGTCTACCATCATCTAGTATTTGAAGAAGCATATTCATAACATCAGGATGAGCCTTTTCTATTTCATCTAAAAGTATTACTGCATAAGGTTTTCTACGAATTTTTTCTGTTAATTGTCCTCCTTCTTCAAATCCTACATATCCTGGAGGCGAACCTATAAGTTTTGATACTGAATGTGGCTCCATATATTCTGACATATCTATTCTTATCATAGCACTTTCATCACCAAATAATGCTTCTGCTAAAGCTTTTGAAAGTTCTGTTTTACCAACACCTGTAGGACCCAAAAATAGAAATGAACCAATTGGACGATTAGGATCTTTTAGTCCCACTCTTCCTCTTCTTATTGCTTTTGAAACTGCTTCAATAGCTTCATTTTGCCCAACAACTCTTTCATGTAGAGTTTTTTCAAGATTACGAAGTCTTTTATTTTCATCTTCTGTAATCTTTTTTACAGGAATACCTGTCCATAAACTTATTACATCTGCAATATTTTCTTCTGTTATTGTTGTTAATTTTTTAGTATTTTTATTTTTCCATTTTTCTTCTTCTTTTTTATATTTTTCTTTTAATTCTTTTTCTTTATCTCTTAATTTAGCTGCTTTCTCGAATTTTTGACTACGAACCGCTTCTTCTTTATCTTTTGATATCTTTTCAATCTCTTCTTGCATTTGCTTTAAATCCTCTGGCTCTGTATATGTTTTTAATTTTGCCTTTGCTGAAGCTTCATCAATTAAATCTATAGCTTTATCTGGCAAAAATCTATCATTTATATATCTTACCGACAAATTTACAGCTGTTTCTATTGCTTCATCTGTAATTTTTACATTATGATGTGCTTCATATTTATCCCTTACACCCTTTAATATAGAAATTGTATCTTTAATATTTGGTTCATTTATTGTAACAGGGCTAAACCTTCTTTCCAATGCTGCATCTTTTTCTATATATTTTCTGTATTCATCTATTGTTGTTGCACCTATTAATTGTATTTCTCCTCTTGCTAGCATTGGTTTTAAAATATTTGCTGCATCTATTGCACCTTCTGCTGAACCTGCACCAACTATTGTGTGAATTTCATCAATAAACAAGATAATATCTCCTGCCTTTTTTACTTCGCTTAATGCTTTTTTTATTCTTTCTTCAAAATCTCCTCTATATTTTGCACCTGCCACCATTCCTGAAATGTCCATACTTACAACTCTTTTATTTTTTAATATTTCTGGAACATCTCCTGAATTTATTTTTTGAGCCAATCCTTCAACAATCGCTGTTTTTCCAACACCTGGCTCACCTATTAAACAGGGGTTATTTTTTGTTCTTCTAGATAAAATTTCAATTACCCTTTCGATTTCTTTACTTCTTCCTATTACTGGATCTAACTTTCCATCTAATGCTTTTTTTGTTAAATCTTCACTAAATTGATTTAAGTTTACAGTTGTATTATAACTTCCTTTGTTATATCCTTTCGAACTATTTCCTTTTGAACTACCTGATACATCTTCTGAATCATTTATTACATTTACAATTTCATTGTATAGTTTTTGCATATTTGTATCTAACTCTAATAGAATTCTAACCGCAATACTATCACCTTCTCTTAATATACCAATTAATAGATGTTCAGTTCCTATATAATCATATCCTATTTTTTTTGCTTCTATAAAACTATTTTCTATAATTCTTTTTGTTCGTGGAGTAAATCCTAATGCTTGCTTATTTTCTGCTTCGTCGTCTCTTCCTATTAATTCAATGATTTTACCTTCTATTGCTTCCGCTGAAATATTTTGATTCTCTAGAACTTTGCTTGCAACGCCTCCACCTTCTTTTGCTAGTCCATATAATATGTGTTCTGATCCAACATAAGTATGTCCTAATTTTTGAGCTTCTTCATTAGCAATTTCTATTGCATTTTTAGCTCTTGTGGTAAATTTATATATCATAATTATCTCTCCTCTCTATTTAATTAATTTTCTTTTATAATTTTTTTAATTACCTCCGCTCTTTTTATATCTCTTTCTATTGCAGAAAGTTCTCTTCCTATGTATTTTTGTAAATTTGCTGGTTTAGTATATAAATACATTTTTAAAACTTTACTATCATTTAATTCTTCTATTATACCTAAATCTGTTCCCAACTTTACATCCGATAATAACTTTCTTGACTCTTCTGATGACATTTTCTTACAGTTACTTAAAATACCATAACTTCTGTATAAGGTATCTTCTAATTCAATTTTATTTTTTGTTAAAAGTTTTCTTGCTTCTCTTTCTTGTTCAACAATCTTCTCTGTAATTATTTTAAGATTTTTTATAATTTCTTCTTCTCTTATTCCTATTGTTTGTTTATTTGAAATTTGATACATATCACCTGATGTATTACTATTTTCTCCGTGGATACCTCTAATGTTTAGCCCAAAATTACTTATTGCATTTAATATTTTTCTAATATTTCCTGTTTTAGTAAGTCCTGGTAAATGTACCATAACTGATGCTCTCATTCCTGTCCCAACATTTGTTGGGCAACTTGTTAAATAACCATATTTTTTATTTTTAGCTATTTTAAATAAATTTTCGATTTTTTCGTCTACTTCTTTTGCTAAATTAAAAGTTCCCTCTAAATCTAACCCGCTTCCAAAAATTTGCTCTCTTAAATGATCTTCTTCATTTAGCATTATGCATATATTTTCTTCATCATTTATTAAAATTGAGCATAATTTGTTTTTATCCATTGCACATTCTGGACTTATTATATTTTTTTCTAGCAAAGATAATTTTGTAAGATCATCTATATCTTCCATTTTGCAAAACTTAAGATTATAACCAATTGATGGGAGTTTTTCTTTTACTTCTAATTCAACTTTTTTTGCTTCTAATCTATCTTTTATATTGAATTTATAGTTTTCAAAATTTCTAGCATATCTTATTCTTGTGCTTATTACTACATCTGAATCTTTTCCACAATCTAAGTACCAATTCATATTTTATTTTTCTCCTTCCTCTTTTTTTATTTCATCACGAATTTTTGCAGCATCTTCATATCTTTCTTCTTTTATTGCATTTTTTAAATTTTCTTTTAATCTTTCTATTTTGCTTAATTTGGTGTTTTCCTCATTTACTATTTTCTTATCTATTTTCTCATTACTTTTTTCATTTTCCTTTATTATTCCTAACCTTCCTACATGTCTATTTGAGCCTTGTATATTTTTTAGTAATGGGTCTATCTTTGATTCAAAAGCCTCATAGCAATTACTACATCCAAATTTACCTGTATGCATAAAATCATCAAAAGTCAATCCACATGTTTCACATTTCAAGTCGTTCTCTAAACTTGGAATTAAACTTACTTCATTCATATCATCAAAGAAATCTCCTAAAAAGCTTGAAAAATCTATTGGCATATTTAAATGTATATTATTATTTATTCCTAATTTTTCACTGCACTCTTCGCATAAAAACATTTGCTTTTTTTCTCCATTTATAATTTGTGTATATTTAACATTTGCTTCATTTTTTCCACAATTTTCACATTTCATATTAAATCATCCTTTCTTTTTACTTTTAATCTGTTAAATTTATTAACATATTTTTTAATATATTTGCTCTTAATCCATCACGTAACTCTTTTGGAATGGTAAGTACATTATCACTTGTTGCCACTCTTAATAATTTAGCTTCTTTTGGTGTAATCAATTCATATGTTAAAAAGTCACTAATTAATATTTCTACATCCGTATTATTTATAGTTCTCCCTATATTTTCTATTATATGCATTATATAATCTGATTTAGTATTAGTAACTTTTCTTATTGTTATATGTCCGCCTCCACCTCTTTTACTTTCTACATAATATCCTTGTGATGGCTTAAATCTTGTTGCTATTACATAATTAATTTGTGATGGTACACAATTAAACCTTTGTGCTAAATCATTTCTTTGTATTTCAATTTCTTCTTGTTCATCATTAAATAATTCTTTTATGAATTCTTCTATAATATCTGATACTCTCATATAATGCCCCCTAATTATTTTTCTTACTTCGTTTTTTGTTTTTGACTTTCTTTGACCTTTATTGATATTATACTACCATTTATCTCTTTTTCAAATCCAAATTTATTATAAAATTAGAATTAAATGTCGATATTTTTTTATTTTGTTCTATTATTCTTGTTTTTTCTTATTTTTTGTTATATTTTCTAATCTATTTGCAATTTTTTTCTGATCTTCCAAACTTGTCCATTCAAAATATGAACTCATAAATTCACCATATTTCTCTATATCTTTATCTTCTTTCTTATTCTTTTCTTCCATAATTCCTATCCTTTCCTTTTTTTCACTAAGACAAAATCATTTTTTTATATTATTCACTTTTTTAATATGTTTATACATTTTAATATTAAAACTTAAAATTCTTTATTCATTTTTCTATTGACATTAAGAAAATAATACAATTCAAGAGAATATTCTATTTACCTTTGTTCATCTTGAATCGTATTATTTCTAACTTTTAATTTTAATATATTTGTTACATTCCTGTAAGTGGTAATATTTTATATATCAATGTTTTCCACTTGGATTCTTTTGTAATTTTATATCCGTCATATTCTCCTTCTAAATAGGCTATATTTACGAATTCAGCTTCACTTTTTGCTTTTGAATTTACTTTCGCATAAATTTTAGGTTTGTTTTCCTCTTCAAAACCAATATCTACTTTTTTAAATTCTAATTTTATTTCTGTAATATATTCATTATCTGAAAGTTCTTTTATAAAGTCAACTTGTGTATTTTCTTTACTAGATAAATCTTCCATTAATAATTTATAGTCTGTAGTTATATTGGTTTTATAATATATATTATATTTACAATCTTTATTAAATGTTCCTGTTTCAAATTTTGTTACTTTTATATATTCTGTTGGAATTTTATCTATAAAATATAAATTATCTAAAATAACATTTGATAAATTTTTTATCTTAAATTCGTATTTAAATTCTTCATTTGGACTTAATTTTTCCGGTCCTGTTTTTTCTATTTCAATTTCTGGATTCTTTGATTGATTTTCTAATTTTACTTCTACTATTTCTCCATTTTCTTTTATTTCTACATCACTAATATTTTCGTCAAGTATATACCACTTATTTGTTTCTATTTCTTTGATTTTATACTTTCCCTTTGGAAGTAATGATGATATTGCTATTCCATCATTATTAGTAGTTATTTTCTCAATAAAATTTTTATTTACGTCATATATTTCAAAAGAAACGTCTTTAAGTTTTGTTCCTGCTTTTTCGTTTGTTATTTTATTATCATCTTTACTTGTTTTTAATATTCTTATTTTTCCTTTTTTCTTTTCATTTTCAAATTTTACATTTGTTATCTCATCTTCTTTTAGTTCTATTTTCTGTATACCTTCACTAATAATATATTCTTCTAGTGTTTTTGTTTCTTGAACTGTATATATTTCATCTATAGGTAATTCTATAGTTTCTGCTTCTCCATTTTTATTTGTTGTTAATCTTTGGATTTCTTCTCCTCTTGAATTTTTCACAACAAATTCTACTCCTTGTAATAATATTTCTTTATTTTCTTTATCAACTTTTATTATTTTAATTTTTCCCTTTTTCTTCTCATTTTCTATTTTTAAATTTGTTGTATTGTTATATTCTATCTTCACTTGATATAATTCATTCTGTAATTTATAATTTTCTTTTGTTTTAGTTTCTTCAACAAAATAGTCTCCTATTGGTAATTCATTGCTTTCAGCTTCTCCTTTATCATTTGTCACTATACTTTGAACAACTTCTCCCTTTGAATCTTTTATATTAAATTCTACTCCTTGTAATAATATTTCACTATTATCTTTATCTACTTTAACTACTTTTATTTTTCCTTTCTTTTTTTCATTAGAAATTACTAAATTAGATACTTTATTTTCTTCTAAAGTTATTTCGTATATTTCATTGTCCAATATATACTTTTCATCTGTTTCTTTTTCTTTTATATACAGACTTTTATAATCTCTAATTGGATATTTTGATGTATAAGCCTTGCCTTCTTCATTTGTTATTATTTCTTCTAAAACTTTACCATTTTTATCTATTACTTCAAATTTTACATTTGGTATTTTTATTTTATTATTTTCACTATCCACTTTTTCGATTTGTATACTTCCTTTTTTTAACTCATTTTCTACTGTGATAGTTGTTGTCTCGTCTTTTTTTATTTCTATTTTATCAATTTTAGTTATATTATACCATTTGTTTGTCTGTTTTTCTATTAATGAATATGTGCCTGTCCTTATTTTTCCTATATTAATTTCACCATTTTCATTTGTATAATATGTCCCTATTATTTTTTTAAATTCATCACTATATAAGTCAAATCCTATATTTCCTAATGCAATATTATTATTATCTTTATCTACTTTATAAATTTTTAAACTTCCTTTTGTATGATTATTCTCTATATCTATATTTGATGTTTTATTATATTCTACATTAATTTTAAAATCTTGATTATTTATTTCATACATCTTATTTGTTTCAATTTCTTTTAATATATATGAACCTGGATATAAGTTTTCAAAACATGCCTCTCCATTTGAGTCTGTTTTAACTTCTTCTATTATATTTATTTTTGAATCTAGTAATGCAAACTTTACTCCTTCTATAGGCTTTTTATTTTCTGAATCTTTTTTATATATTTTTATTTTTCCGGTATTTGTTTTTATATTTACATCAATTTCTGCTTCTTTATAACCATATGTGTCACCTGTTACTATATAGTCTTGCGTTCCTTCTATTCTTGTTTTGCCATAGAATATAGGATATGTTTTGCTTTCAGCTTTAATTGAAATTTTTCCTGAGATATCATTTATAAATTTTTCTTTTGGTATCTTTACTTTGAATTTTTCTGTTCCTGAAAATTCTTTTTTTATATTATTATTAACATCTGTAATTATTGTACCTTCTGGCATACTATATATTTCTTTTATTTGATATTTTTTTAAGCTAACACTTGATGTCACTTTATATTGAAAAGTATAATATTTATCCTCTTCTTTTAAATTACCTTCTTGTTGTATTTTTAAAGATGTTTTTTGAGTTTCTTTTCCATTTCTTCCAATATTTACTAAATGTTTTAAAATCTCTAACATTTTTTGTCCTTCTTCATCATCTTCATCTGCCGAAAATAGATTTATATCTGATTGTCCTAGCAAACAATATATTGCCATTTTTGTTACTGTAAATGCATCATAGTCTGATGTCAAACCTAACTCTGAGGCACTTTTATATGGATAACCGTTTTTTACTGCTCTCCAAATTTGATCATTTCCTAAAATTTCTTTTATATCTACATCATAACTACCTGCTTCGCCTACTCCACTTAATTCTTTGTTCATACAATATGCAGGGTAGAATTTACCATTATTATAGTGTCCCACTATGCTACAAATTACATATGTGTATTTTCCTTTTGAATCTTGATAATATTTTAAATGATGATCTGCTTCCCCTATTTTTTGTATATATGCTTCTGTAAGTTCTGTCACTGCCAAAATTGTATTAGAACAAGTAGATATCAATATTATAAATAATAATACTAATGGAAATATTTTTTGTTTTATTTTTTTCATTAAAATCCTCCAATTATCTTAATAATTTATTGGGACTTTAAGATTATTTTAGAAATTTATTTTAGAATATTTTTTGATTTAAATTGAATATGATTTAATATATTATGATTATAACTATGAACTTTATATTTGTCAAGGATTTTCGTTCGCCTTAAATTTACATTTTTTGATAATATTTCTTAAAGACAAAAAAAGAAAGTAGTTTAATTCTACTCTCCTAAAATATCTTTTTATATTGCATATACAGCTCCTAGTGCAATGCATAAAACAACAAGTATTATTCCTAAAATTACTGTCCACTTTTTTTGTCTACCTTCTTTTGTATTTCCTTTATTTTTTTCAAAGAAATTATTGGCAGACGAACCTGTTATTGTTGAAGATAATCCTGCATCTTCTTTTGACTGTACCATTGCTAAAATTATTAAGCCTACACATACTATAAAATAAATTATAAGTAATATAATTTTTACAACTTGCATTCGTTACTCCTCCTTAACAGATCTTTAGTCATTATTCTCTTTTTTTGCTACTATTTGTTTTCCATCATAATATCCACAATTTGAGCATAATGTGTGTGGTAATACTGGTTCTCCACAATTTGAACATTTTGCAAATTTAGGTGTTTCTAATTTCCATGTTGATCTTTTGCTATGTGTTCTTGCTTTTGACCATCTTCTTTTTGGTTGTGCCATTTTGTTTCCCTCCCTTTTGTGATAATATATATGTTGATACCATATTTCACTCTTTTAATTCATACTATAGAATTATACATTTTTTTTCTTAATTTGTCAACCTCATTTATATTTTAGTTTAGTTTTTTTTGTAATAAGCTGTTACAAATTATTCTGAATTTTGTTTATATTGCTTTTTTTATTCTTCTTTTAGAAATTTACATCAATATTATTTCTTACTTTAGAATCTTCAATTTGAAATAAATCTGCATCTTTAAACCTAAAAATAGTAGCAATAATATTAAATGGTACTATATGTATTTTTGTATTGTAATTTGTTACATCCGTATTGTAAATTCTTCTTGCTGCTTGTAATTGACTTTCAACTTTTGAAAGATTTTTTTGTAAATTTAAAAATTGTTCACTTGCTTTTAGATCAGGATTATTTTCTGCAACAGCTATAATTGTATTTAATTTATTATTTAATTCTTCCCCTATCTTTAAATCTTTCGTTTCTTTAAATCTTGTTCTTAACTCAGTTATTCTTTCTAATGTTTCTTTTTCATAACTTGTATATCCCTTTACTGTTTCTACAAGATTTGGTATTAAATCAAATCTTTGTTGACAATATACATCTATCCCTGATTTTGATTGTTTTACTTTCATTTTTAATTTGACAATTTTATTGTACTGTATAAGTACAATGATAAATAAAATAACTATTATTCCTATTATAATATATGTATTTTCCATACAAATCCTCCTTTAATTTTATTATAAAATTTTTTATTTGATATTTTCATCTTTTACAAAATACTTTGTACCAAGCATCTTATCTGGTAAATATTGCTGTTCTACATAATGACCTGGAAAATCATGTGGATATAGATACCCTTCACTATAGCCAAAATTTTTCATTTGCTCTACTGGTGCATTTCTAATATGCATTGGAATTGTTCCTGTATCTTTGCTTGATACATCTTCAAGTGCTTTGTTTATACCTAAATATGTAGCATTTGACTTTTTTGAATTTGCAACATATACCGCAGCTTCTGCTAAAATTATTCGTGCTTCCGGCATTCCAACCATATTTACAGCTTCCATTGCTGATGTTGATAAAATTAATGCATTTGGATTGGCTAAACCAACATCTTCTGAACTGCAAATTACTATTCTTCTTGCTAAAAACATTGGGTCTTCTCCACCATCTAAAGCTCTTGCAAGGTAAAATAATGTTGCATCTGCATCTGATCCCCTCATTGATTTTATAAAAGCACTTATATTATCATAATGCGAATCTCCTTTTTTGTCAAATGCTGCTTTTTTGTTTTGAATACAATTTTTTAAAATTTCATCTGTTATTTCAATTTCGCCATTTGAATTCATTCCGTGTTGTAAGTACTGCTATTTCTAAAGCATTTAGTCCTGTTCTTACATCTCCAGCTGAAATATCTGCAAGTTTTTCAAGTGTTTTTTCTTCAATCTTTATATTATAATCTGCAAGTCCTTCTTTTTTATTTAAAGCCATTTTTAATACTTTTACAATGTCTTCTTTTGTTAAAGGCTCCAATTTTACAACCATTGATCTAGAAATTAAAGCTTTATTTACTTCAAAATATGGATTTTCTGTAGTTGCTCCAATTAAAATAATAGTACCATTTTCCACATAAGGAAGCAAGGCATCTTGTTGAAGTTTATTGAATCTATGAATTTCATCTATAAACAAAACTGCTTTTCCTGTAGGATTTAACATAAAATTTTTTGTTTCTTCAATTACATTTTTTATATCTGCTACACCAGCTGTTACAGCATTTATTTTATAAAATTTATACTTTGTTGTTTCACTTATTACTTGAGCTAAAGAAGTTTTTCCACAACCTGGAGGTCCAAATAATATTAAACTTGTAAGCCTATCTGCTTTGATTGTTCTATATAAAATTTTGTCTTTTCCTAGAACATGTTCTTGTCCCACATATTCTTCTAAGGACTTTGGTCTAACCCTGTATGCCAACGGTTCATTACTGCTCATAATCTCCCTCCTCTTTTAATATAAAAACATTGCATCTCCAAAGCTAAAGAATCTATATTTTTCATCTACAGCATGTTTGTATGCTTTCAAAATATATTCTCTATTAGCAAAAGCTGAAACTAACATTAAAAGTGTTGACTTAGGTAAGTGGAAATTTGTAATCAATCCGTCAATACACTTAAATTTGTATCCTGGATAAATATAAATTCCTGTATCAGATTCAATTGGTGCAACTAATCCTGTTTTTTCATCTGCTATTGTCTCTAAAACTCTACAAGAGGTTGTTCCAACTGCAATTACTCTTCCACCACTTTTCTTTGTTTCATTTATTTTCTCTACATCTTCTTGTTTTATATAAAAATGTTCTGTATGCATTTTATGTTCTTCTATATTTTCTTCTTTAACAGGTCTAAATGTTCCAATTCCTACATGTAAAGTTACATTAGCAATTTTTACACCTTTTTCTTCTATTTTCTTTAAAAGTTCTGGTGTAAAATGAAGTCCTGCTGTTGGTGCTGCAGCTGAACCTTCATATTTTGCATAAACTGTTTGATATCTGTTCTTTTCTTTTAAGCTTTCATGAATATATGGTGGAAGTGGCATTAGCCCTATTTGGTCTAGTATTTCGTTAAAAATACCTTCATAGCTAAATTCTACTTTTCTTGTTCCTCCATCCATTACATCTAGTATTTTAGCTTTTAATATACCGTCACCAAATATTACCTCAGTTCCTGGTTTTAATTTATTTCCTGGTCTTACTATTGATTCCCATATATCATTTTCTATTCTATTTAATAATACAAATTCTACATTTGCTCCAGTATCTTTTTTACCATAAAGTCTTGCAGGAATAACTTTTGTATTATTTCTAACTAAACAATCTCCTGGTTGTAAATAATCAATTATATCTTTAAAAACTTTATCTTCTATTGTCTCATTTTCTTTATTAAGTACCATAAGTCTTGATTCATCTCTTTTTTTTATCGGTACTTGTGCTATTAATTCTTCTGGTAAGTAATAATCGAATTCTTCTAATTTCATTTCTTTTTTGGATATTTTTTAATATCTCTCTCCTTCTAATTTTATTTCATGTTTTTTATATATCAAAAAAATATGTTGATTCTAAATCTGCTTCATGTGTTAATAATGCAATTGGATATTTTTTATATGCTGCTCCTATTGTGTTATATAGTTCTTTTGGTTCAGTATATCCCATATGCCAGCGTATTGCATATTTTTCTTCGGGTGTTAGTTTTATGTATTCTGAAATCATCATGACTGATTTTTCTCCATGTCCATATGGAATTGTGTCATCTACTGTGTAATAAGGAACTTTTTCCCATATCCCTAATGCATTTTTTGCATTTCTGTAATCTATCTTGTAAAAATTTGCCTTGCATATATCATGTAATAATGCAATTATCTTTATTGAATCTTCTGGAGTCGTTATTTCTATAGGTGTATGTTTTACTTTTTCTTTTAATATTTCATATACTTTCATACTATGTTCTAATAAACCATGTTCAAAGCATCCATGAAATCTTGTACTTGCTGGTGCTTCAAAAAAATCTGTTTTTTCTATAAATCCTATTAAATCTTCTATATTTTCTCTTTTTGTGCTTCTTAGTAGTTCTATAAATTCTTCTTTCATTTCCAATTTTATTCCTTCCTTTTGTTTATTCTTAAAATCAGCGAGTAACAACTCGCTGATTACTTTTTTAACATCTTTATGAATTTTTTTCTATTTTTTCTTTTATTTTTAAAGCTTTTTTTCTTATTCTTTGTATTGCAGTATCAACTGATTTTACTTTTGTATCGAGCTTTGTTGCAATACTTGCATAACTTTCTCCGTTTTTATATAAATTTAAAACTTGTCTTTCAAATTTACTTAAACTTTCGTCTATGTTTTTTTCTACAAGATCAAAATATTCTTTTTTTGTCACTATATCTAATGGATCTTCTGCACCCTTTCCTATATCTAATACTTCCATTACAGATGTATCTTCATCTTCATCATATGCTGAAGCATTTAAAGATATTGAAGAATTTAATGGTATATGTTTTTGTCTATTTGAATTTTTTACTGCAGTAATTAATTGTCTTTCTATACATAACCCGGCAAATGTTTTAAATGAATTTTGTTTTTCGCAATCATATGATTTTACAGCTTTATATAGCCCAATATAGCCCTCTTGCATTATATCTTCTCTTTCTGAACCTACCATAAAAAATTTATTGGCTTTTATACTTACTATATCTTTGTATCTATTCATTAAGCAATTTAAAGCCATATTATTATTATTGTCTGCAACTTCTCTTAATAAATATTCATCTGACATTTGATTATATTCTTCTTTTTTTCCTTGTGGCACTATATTCATATTGTAATTCTTCCTCCGACTTACTTTTTGTATAATTTTATTATATTGATTAAATTAAGGGATGTCAAGCTTTTTAGCGATTTTTTTACAATTATTTTTATTTGCATTCATACCAGCTATTAGCCTCTGAAACTTCTGCAAGTAAAGGTACTCTCAATTTTGCTGCATCTTCCATACAGTTTTTTATTATTTTCTTTACTTTTTCCTTTTCCTCAACTGGTGCTTCGATCATCATTTCATCATGAACTTGTAATACAATCTTAGATTTCATATTATTTTCTTTAAGCTTTTTATATACATTTATCATTGCAATTTTCATTATATCTGCTGCTGTTCCTTGTATAGGAGTATTCATAGCAGCTCTTTTACCAAATTCTCTTACCATATAATTACTTGATGTCAATTCTTTTATATATCTTTTTCTATTAAACATAGTTTTAGCATATCCTTTTTCTTTTGCTTCTTCAACAACTTTATCCATATAATTTTTTATTCCAGAATATTCTTCTAAGTACTGGTCTATATATGCTTTAGCTTCCTTTCTACTTACACCTAATTGTTCTCCTAGTCCAAATTCGCTTATTCCATAAACTATTCCAAAGTTTACTGCTTTTGCACTACTTCTTTCTTCTTTTGTTACTTCATCAATCGGTTTGTGTAATACTTTTGATGCAGCTTGTTTATGAATATCTTCTCCATTTAAAAATGCAGTTATCATATGTTTGTCTTCTGACATATGTGCTAATACTCTTAATTCTATTTGTGAATAGTCTGCATCTATATAAACATTTCCTTTTTCAGGTTTAAATACCTTTCGTAATTGCTTTCCAAGTTCAATTCTTGTTGGAATATTTTGAAGATTTGGTTCTGTTGAACTAATTCTTCCTGTTGCTGTTATTGTTTGATGAAAAAATGAATGTATTCTTTTTGTCTTAGGATTTATATATGGTTTCATTCCTTCAACATATGTTGAATTAAGTTTGGCAAGTTGCCTATATTCTAATATTTTTTCTATTATTGGATGATAATTTTTCAATTTTTCTAAAACATCTTCAGCTGTTGAATATCCTGATTTTGTTTTCTTTTTTACAGGTAATTCTAATTTTTCAAACAATATCTCTCCTAATTGTTTTGGTGAATTTATATTAAATTCTTCTCCAGCTATATTATATATTTCTTGTGTTAAAATTTCTAATCCATCTTTTAATGTTTTCCCAAATTCTTCTAATTCATTTTCTTCTATTCCCATTCCATTCCATTGCATATCTGAAAGTACTTCTACTGTTGGCATGTCTATTTTCTCGAAGAGTTCCATACATTCAATTTCATTTAACTTTTCTGCTAAAACTTTTGAAAGTGCCCATATTACATATGCATAAAATGATGTCTTATATTTTAACCCGTCTTTTTTATTTTCGTTTTCGTTATCAAAGAAAGTTATTTGTTTTTGTTCTTCTGATATTCCTTTTTTTAATAGATAATCTTCTATATTTAAATTTAGATATAAATCTGTTAATTTATCTATTGGATATTTTCCCTCAGTTGGATTTAAAATATAACTTGCTACTTCAACATCAAATTTTATATTTTGCATATGAATTCCCATTTGTTTTAATATGATATAATCATTTGTCATTTTTATACCAAATTTTTCTTTTTTGGGATCTTCAAAAACATTCTTCAATAATTCATAAAATTTTGGGTATTCTGATTTTATATAATATACTTTATTTTTTTCATAATCAAAAATACCAATTGATATTATCTTTTTCTTTATAATGTATTCTTCATTTTTTGTATCTTCTAATCCTAAATAGTAAACTATTTTATCTAATGAATTTATTGTTTTTATTACATCTTCTGTTATATCTCCTATAATTTCAAATATATCTTCAATACTTTTATTTTCAGAATCTATGCTTTTTCCACTAGACTTTTCTTTATTTAAGTCAAATCTCTCTATATATTTTTTAAAATTCCATTCTTCAAATAGTTTTAGCACCTCTTCCTTGTCCCATTCTTCTACCTTTAAAGTATTTAAATCATCATCTAACGGTACTGCATTATTTATTTCTCCAAGAGTCCTTGAAAGAAATGCCTTTTCTCTATTTTCTACAATATTTTCTTTCTGTTTTCCTTTTAAATCATCTTTTCCTTCATCTATTGCTTTATATAAATTCTCTATCGTGTTATATTTTTTTATCAAATTAATAGCTGTTTTAGGACCTATACCTGGTACACCTGGAATGTTGTCTGATGAATCTCCTTGTAATCCTTTTACTTCTATTAAAGCTTTAGGTTCTAATCCATATTCTTCAAAAATCTTATTTTTATCATATTCCTCTGTTTCTGTTTTTCCAGCTTTGGTTCTTGGTATTCTTATTGTAACTCTATCTGTTGCTAATTGAAAAGTATCTCTATCTCCTGAGAGTATTATAACATCAAGTCCTTGTTCTTCTCCATATTTTGCAAGTGTTCCTAAAATATCGTCACCTTCAAACCCTTCTTTTTGAACTATATCAATTTTCATTGCTTTTAGAACTTCTTTTATCATAGGCATTTGCTGAGCAAGTTCTTCTGGCATTCCATGTCTATTAGCTTTATATCCTTCATACATCTTATGTCTAGCAGTAGGAGCTTTTAAGTCAAATGATACAGCCATATAATCTGGTTTTAGATCTTCTATATTTTTAAACATTATTGCTAAAAATCCATATACTGCGTTTGTATATTTCCCATCTTTAGCTGTTAACATTTTACTTCCCATTATTCCATAAAATGCTCTGTTTGCTATACTATTTCCATCTATTAAAAGTAATTTTTTCAATGTAAATCCTCCTTAATCTTTTTTTCTAAAACTAAAAAATCATCAATATAAGTTTTTTTCCATAAATCTTCATCAATATTGTAATTCTTTTCTTCTTTTTTCTTCAAAATATATGCCACGTCTTTTGTATTATCCAATTTTTTTGGTAAACTGAATATATATTTTCCAAAAGATTTAACACTATCGAAGCTCTTAATATTATTTTTATATTTGACTGTTGCATTAAAATATCTTGGATTTATTTTATTATAAAATAAAACATATATATATGGCTCTTTAAAAGCATATTCAAAATAAATTTCTTCTGTTTCTATTTCGTTTGTATATTTTATAACACTTTCAATTCCATCATAAAATGTATAGTTATTTGTAAAATCAGTTTTAAAATATGTGTTTTCAAAACTGATAAATGCTATTAGATACATAACAACTAAAATATATCCAAGTACTTTGACATTTTCAATTATCTCGTATACACCAATTGCAGTATAATAAATAACTTGAATCCATAAAACATTGATTCTATTAATATTTGGCTCCACAATAAATGTTAGCAATATTGAGGTCAAAAACCATATATTCATCATTATATTAATTTCATTTTTTCTTTTAAATGATAAAAACAAACCTATTATAGTAAGTGGTATCGAAAATATATAAATTATACCATATGGAAATATTGCATTTGAAAGTAATTTGTCATCTCCTGTAAGTAATATTTTCATACTTTCACTAAAATTGCTAATCATTGTTTTTAATATACTTCCCTTTGAAAGTAATGTTAAGGTTTCATATCTGTTTGATTGCATTCTTGGAATCGTTATAAATCCTATCTTAATTTCATTTAAATTAAAAGAATTTATAAATATCATTAAAATTATTGGTAATGCTATCACAAAAATTATTCCTAATCCAATAAATGCCTCTAATAATTTTATTCTTTTTTTCTTTAGCAATAATGCTATAAACATTATAAAAAATACTGGTATTACGAAGTATGATATTCCATAAGCATAACTTGCAATCCCTAAAAAAGCTGAACCTATATAAAAATTTTCTTTTTTATCATATTTTAAAAACTTTGAGAAAAAGTAAACCGACCATAATATAATGTCTGGCAATATATTTGATTCTAATCCGAATCTGCTTTTCATAATATACCATGGTGAAATTGAAAAAATAAATAATACACATAATGTCATCTTTTTATTTTCTATTATCTTTAAAAGTTTATATAAAACAATTAAAGATATGCACCCTACTATTGCAATTGGAAATCTAACTGAAAATGTCGATAATCCAAAAATCTTAATAAATGGCATAATTAAATATGCATAAAGTGCATTTTGACCGCTTCCCCATGCCTCTAAAAATACTGGATATGTTTTGCCATTTCTATCTATTCCATAATTCATTATTGAATAAGCCTCATATCCAATTGATGCCTCATCTACATTTAGACCATTTGGATGTTCAGATATTCCATATATTCTTACAAAAAAACCAATTATTAAAATTATACATATCATTATTTCATATTTATATTTTCTTACTAAACTATTCATATATATCGAAAACTCCTATTGTCCCTGTTCTTTTCATATCTTTTTTTATATAATTGATAACCTTTTCTGGTGTTTGCCAATTTCTTATAAATTTATCACTTAGAATTAAAACTGTTTTTTTATTATCTCTTTTTAAATCTTCAATAAGTCCTTCTTCACCTTTTCCTCCTATATTTCCTTTTAGAAACATATCGTAATTTTTATTATATTTATCAATAGGAATCATATATAAAGCTGCTTGAGCATCTAAAATATATGTCACTTTTTCATTACTTAATATAAATTCATCAACTTCTTTTATACGGTCAATTTGATTTTGACTTATAGGTGTTCCAATGTAATGTCTTATTTCACTATTGAAATTTAAATCATTCATTTCTATTACCTTATGATACATATAATATCCACATTCAAGTATTATAAATGTAATTAAAACGTTTGATAAAACAAAATTAACCTTTTCTTTAATATTAATTTTATCCAAAATTTTTCCTACAATAATTCCTGATAAATGACCTATTATAATTAAACATGGAATTATTCCTATTACAAAATGTGATTCATCTGCTATTGGATAAACAACACTTAACCCAGCCAATCCATAAAATGTTAAAAATAAAAACTCTTTTTGTTTTTTAACAAAGTAAATTCCAAATATTATTATTAAAATTATTGGAGAATAGCTTAATATTTTTATAATTATGTTTTTACTTTTTATTAACCTCTCGTAAGGTATTTTGTTCGAAAATGTCGAAATACCATATAAACAATAATCTAAAAATTCTGAAAATGCACCATTTATAATTAAGTAAGCAAAAATTAATACCACAGGTATCAAAACTCCTATTGCTCTATACATTACAATTTTTAAGAAGTCTTTTATTTGATTTCTATTCTTGATTTCAAATATTTTGTAACCTACTGCAGAAATTGCTATTAATGCTCCTGTACTTTGCTTAAACATTATACACATTCCAGCTAAAATACCAATTATTAAATCTTTTTTCTTATTTAAAATTAATGTTTCTGTTTTTTCTTTCGGTATTTCCAAATAAATTATTATTAAAAGCATCAAACTTGTTGCCCAGTTGTAATCGATAGTAAAATAATCTCTCATTATATATGTCGAAAAAATTATTAATATAAGCCCAATAAATTCTGGAACTTTAAGTTTTTTAGTTATTTTATACATCATGAAAATAATTACTGAACACATTATTATTGCCAAAGTCCTCATAACAAGAACTTCTTGTCCAAAAATTTTTAAAATTATTCCGGCAGATTAGTGGAAGTAATGGTGTTTGTACCATACTGAAATCTCTATATGGCACCATATCTTTTGAAACGCAATTTGAAAAATTAAAATTCCATAACTCATCTAAATTTGTTAATTCTCTCGCATATACTGTTACCGCAATATACAGTAATATGCTTACAAAAATTATTATTTCTTTTATTTTGATATTTTTTTTTATTATCTCAATTTTTTCTTTTAATTTATTTCTCACCTTATTATTTTCCTTTTAAATTTTTTATTTCATTAGGTGTTAAATACCTCCATTCACCTAATTTTAATTTGTTTACTTCTAAATTTGCAATTTTGCTTCTATGTAAAGCAATAACTCTTTTACCTATTGCTTCACACATTTTTCTTACCTGTCTGTTTTTTCCTTCATGAATTGTAATTTGAATTCTTGATAAATTTTTTTCCTCATCAATTTTTAATATTTTTACTTTTGCTGGCTTAGTTTTATAATCTTCATCAATTATAACACCTTCTTCGAGCTTTTTTATATCATCTATTGATACTTTTCCTGCAACTGTTGCATTATATGTCTTATTTACCTCATTTTTAGGATGTATTAATTTATTTACCAAATCGCCATCATTTGTAAGTATTAACGCTCCAGATGTATACATATCTAATCTTCCTACTGGTACAATTCTTTTATTTATTTTTACTAAATCTAAAACCGTATCTCTACTAAATTGATCTTTTACAGTTGTAACATAGCCTATTGGTTTATTTAATAATATATATACTTTTTCTTCTTCTTTTTTTACTATTTTTCCGTTATATTTTATTTTATCTTCGTCCGTTACTTTTGTTCCTAATTCTGTTACAACTTTTCCATTTACCTCAATTTTTCCTTGCAAGATTAATTCTTCGCATTTTCTTCTTGAGGCAATTCCTGCAGCTGCTAGATATTTTTGGAGTCTTTCTTCCATTTTAATCTCATCCCTTTCATATTTTTTATATTTTCTATTTTATTTGAATTTTGTTTTCCGACACTAGAAAAATATGATTTTATAAAAATTTTTATCATTTCATTTATTGTCTTTTTCTCATCATCTGTTACATTTTGATATTTTTTTAAAATTATTATAAGATTAGCAGATAATTTTTTCGATATCTCTCCAAATGTTTTTGCATTAGTTGAGTAAAATAGATCAAATATTGTATCAACGAAGACTTTTCTTTGGGCAACAGTTGTATTTCTTAACCATTCTGTTAAAGTATCATCTAAAAGTTCACTTTTATCTGTTACACTTTTTAATTTTACCATATCATCTTTTAAAACTTGCCATGAATATATATCATGTTGCATTATTCCTTTTGCTATACTTTTTACTACTTCGCATTTTTCCTTATGCTCCATAAGCCTTCCAATGATAGAATCCTGAGGAATATATGTTTCAATCTTTTCTATAAATTCTTTGTTTTCTATACTTTCAATAAAATTATTACTAAAACCTGGTCCATCATAATTATATACTTTGATTATTCTATCTTGAATATCTCTTGAAACCATCACAGATGCGTATATTCCAACATTTCCTCCTTTTGAATGTCCTCCTATCCTAATTTTTTTATTTTGATACTCACTAGAGATTTTTTCTAGATAATCTTTTCCATCTAGTTGACATGGAACCGTTTCCATAAATGACATATTAAAGTCTTCTTTCCATCCTAAAATCGTCTGATCTGTCCCTATATATGACACATACAGTTCTTCCTCTGAAATATGAACTGTTATTGCTCCAAATTGTTTTTCATTTACTTCTTCATTTTTTTCAACAAAATCTGTTACTTTTAAATTTTTAAATCTTTTAGATATTCCTAATTTTGTTATTAATTCTTTATCTCCATTAAATCTAAATTCCTCATTTCTAAATTTTTTCATTTTATTAGAAATTGATTCTATTGTCTCTATTTCTTGCATTTTAATTCTATCAAATATTAAATATGAAAATCTTGCTAAAATCATACTATCTATTTCGTTAAATTTGTATATTTCATTTATTGGAAGATCTCCTCTCCAATCTATATAATCGTTTATATTTGCCATAACTATCACCTCTTGATTTTATCTTATTTCATTTATTTTTTTGCTCATTATATCAAAAAAAAATATTTTTAACAATGGCTAAATTTTGTTTTTATATTTTTTGCTATAAATTGCCTTGTTCACATTTTTAGTATATGCTTTTTATTTTTATAAAAAATTCTTGATATTAATATACTTTTATTATAGAATAACATTATAATAAAAGTAACTCAACAGAAAAAGAATGAATTTAAATATAAAATATTCAGAAGGATTTGAAAAACTAGGTCTACCAAACTATTTTAAATTCGGAATAGAATTAGAAGCTTTTAATGTCAAAACACAAGGAAAAGATTCATTATATAATGGAAAAAGTGCCGAATTCATAAATTCAAAAAAATTGGCATGTGGCTACCCCAAGTGAAGAATAGCTTGTAGGTAAAGGTGATTTACACGTACATTTTGATTCTAGCTGTTTAACTCAAGATCCTAAGATTATGGAAAATTTTAAAAGAATATACGCAGAATCTGAGGAATTATTATATAAAATGTGTAATGCTAATAATGAACCTTTAAGAAAAAATGCAATAAATAAAAATTAAATGAAACTAGGTACCATGGACTTAATTTAACCAATATTGGAAATCCAAATAAAAATACTATTGAATTCAGAATGGCAAACGGAACTTTAGACCCTAATATAATAAAACAAAATATCTTTCTATATGCCTCTTTAATTAATAGTGCTATAGAATCAACAAAAAATCCTGAAAAATATAAAACTTTACTCGATGAATTTTATAAAACTAATGTCGACGAAAAAACAAAAGTACAAAACTTCCTTAATTTGATAATGCAAAATGAACAAGATAAATCAATTTATATTCAAAGATGGATTTCTGTTCATAATGATCCAGTGTTTGATAGAAACGAACATAAAGGATTTGCTAAAAATAGATTTAAACGCGAATACTTTAAGAAAGTTGCTTATACTACACCTATTTCTTTGGTAAAACAAGCATTAAAAAAAATAAATGAATTAAAAAGTCCAAGTAAAACATATGAAAATAAAGGAGATATTGACTATGATCGATAATACCTACAGAAATGCTTTTAAAGAAACTCTAGTAATTATTGAAAACTCAGATGAATCAATACTTTCTAAAATTCCTAAAAGTTTTTTAAACTTCTTAAAGAGTAATATGAACTATAACTATAACTACAAAATTGATAACAATTTGTCTTTAGATCGTCAAAAAACCTTACCAGAAACAAAAGCAATACTATCATTAATTTTTAGAAATTATCTAGCAACTTCTGAAGAAAAATTTGAATTAGATAAGAAAGACAACGAATATGTTGAAAAAATGAATTATAAAAATATTGATGAAATTTTTAAAAATCACAATAATATTGATAAAGGAATAATTAATAATAATTTAATGGTAATTCCAAAAGAAAATTTCTTTAATCATAACCACCCGTAAAACGGGTGGTTTGCTCTTAGCCTAGAAGGCTTTTGTACTGGCACTTCTGGGCTTAAGCCCTACTGAACGGTTTGCCAACCGCATTTCCTTCTCAGGCTACCACTTAAGTGGTCCTAATCCTTTTTTTATTTTTCTTTCTTTTTCCTTTTCTTCTTTTTCAAATGGGTCTACATATTCTTTTATACTTATTTGGTCTGTTGCTATATCTTCCTGTAATTGTTTTTTTATATATTCTTCTATTACTTTTTTATTTTTGCCTACTGTATCTACATAATAGTCTTGACACCAAAAATGCCTATTTCCATATTTATATTTTAAATTTGCATGTCTATCAAATATCATCAAACTGCTTTTCCCTTTTAAATATCCCATTATACTTGCCACACTATACTTTGGTGGAATACTTACAAGCATATGTATGTGGTCTGGACATAATTCTGCCTCTATTATTTCTATTCCTTTTTGTTCACATAATCTTCTTAATATTACTCCTATATCTTTTCTTATCTGTCCGTATATTTGCATTCTTCTGTACTTTGGTGCAAATACCAAATGATATTTGCAATTCCATGTGCTGTGTGCTAAACTATTATTGTCTTTCATGACAAAATCCTCCTTTTTGATTTTATTTGCGGTTGGCGACCACATCTATTATATCAAAAAGGAGGATTTTTTCTACCCATAGCTAGAAGCTTTTAGAACCCCGCGTAAAACACGGGGTTTTCATAAGCCAAAAAGACATAACAAAGAATATAATACACCAAAACATAATAGGAAATTTTATATATTACACAATAAGTATAAGTTTTTATTTTTTCTAAAAGTTACAGGCTAATGTTTGATGATTTTTTTTATCTGTATATTCAGCTTTCCAATAATGTCTGTCATTTATTTCATTATAAATAATTTCGTTTAGATTATTTTGTATTTTTGTTTTAAATGGATATTTCAAAAATACAAAAATATGCTTTGGAGAATCATTAGTAAATCCATATTGTACTGTTTCAACAACTTCATTTCCAGCTTCTAGCTCTTTTTTTAATATTTCTTTCAGTTTAATACTTAACTTATCAATTAATTCTTTATCTATCATAATATTACTCCTTTTATAACTTTCTTCTTCTGAGTTGTGAAACCACTCTAGTTCACAAATATCATCATTGCTCTTTATAAATTTTTTAACTCTTTCTAAAAAATCCATGCAATATTTATTTTAAAGTTTTTATCATAATTTAACTAAACGTTATTTATATACAATGTACCATAACAATAAACTTTTTGTCAATCCATCCAACCGATTTCTGCTATTATTCTTATATGTATTAAGGCTATTTCTTTATTTTAGTATACAGAATTAGCATCCCTCCTTAAAATAATTAAATTAATTCGTTGATTAAACACATTTGTTTCTACTTGATTTACTTGTGGTACAATTTCGTTAAATGCACATATATCTGAAATTCTATCTGGATAAAAGTTTGATACTCCTATTGCTTTCAATTTTCCTTTTTTATATAAATCTTCTAATGCTTTAATATGTAAAGAATGCAAAATAGAAAAAAAGGGGCTATAAAAAAGTCCCTTTTTTATTTTAAAATGTGCTTCTTTTTTTTTTATACTAACTTTTTTGGTAATTCTTTATTTTTTTAATAATCGTATAACGGCATGCTATTCAATTCCATAAGTATCACTAAACAGATAGATCATCGTTCCAGTTAATATTATATTTTTAACCTACCTGTTGCTTCTTTTTTGAGATAATATTGTTTATTATAATAAACAATATTGCAAACACTAATGTAACTAACATATTATTAAATACTGGTTTTAATGTTTCAAAATTTATAGTCTCCATTGTCTTTAATAAATCATTTGAATTAATATACCAATAAGCTGGTAAAATATGAGCTATATTTAATACTGTCTTTGGTAATAATTCTGCTGGTACAAAAGCTCCACAAAGGAAAGCTGAACCCAATGCAACTACATTTACAATTCCATTTACAGCATTTTTATTACTTACAACAGTAGATATCAGTAACGCAATTGTTAAAGCACAAAAAGTAAATATAAATGTATTTAGTACATACATAAATCCTCTTGTTGTAAATATAATATTTCCTAACAATATTAGACCTAATATCACATATAAAAACCATACAATTACAGAATACATAAAGCTTGCAAATAGGATTAACCTATTATGCTCCTTATAATTCATACTACTAATTATAGTTCTTTTATTTACTGTTTTTTCATGAAAACTTGATAATACAAGACAAATGATAAAAATAACTACTGCCATAATGCTATAGCTTGCAAAATTAAAATATTTTGCTATTTTAGTCATTTTACTTGCATCTAACTTTGAGGTCATTTCTACTGACGATTTTTTTGATAAATTATTATTAATAGCTTCTATTAATTCATCTTCATTTTTTATATTATCTTTATATATATTTTGTATTTGAACATATCTTGATAACATCATTTCTGCAAAACTAGCATTATAATCTCCTGTTGATTTTATATTTATCTCTGGATTTAATCCATTTAGTACATCTTGGCGATAATTTTCCGGTATATAGATTACATAGTTTACATCTCTATAAAATATAGCATCATTTATTGCTTCCTCATTATTCTTAACATTAATAATATTAGAATTTTGCTTTAGATAATCAACTAAATTTTTAGTAATTCCTATTTCTTCGTCTTTATTTATAATTAGGATATCTGGCTTGCTATCTACAAAAGTTGTTCCTGTATCTTTTGTAGAGATCTGGATGCCTCCAAAAAAAATGAGCATAACTGTATAAAGAATAATTGTTCCTTTATATTTATTTATAATTTTCCAAAATGTCTTAAATACTGTCATATTTTTGCCTCCTTAATCCTTTATATGATATAAATATCATTAGGGCAGAAAATATTAGTAAACTTATAACATTAAAATAAAATCTATCTAATGTGTCATAATAATAAAGTGAATAAAATCCATCTGTTATCATACTTGCTGGATTAATCTTATTTAAAATAGGGACATTTTTATCAATTACATACTTCATAGTAATTCCCATCATTCCTGATAAAAAACATGCAACCATAGTTACTGAAATTAAAATTCCAATTTTAGCATTTTCATTTGATTTAACTAAAGTTGAAACTGCAATTCCTAAAGATAGCCCGGCAAGAGACCCAATACATGCAAGTAGTATAATAAGCGATAAATTTGTTCCATAGTCTACTTTTAAAGCAAAAATTGTAAATACAAATAACAGTGCCATTCCTATTAGTTGAACAACATAGCTTGCACATAGGCTACCTAAAAGCATCGTACCTTTACGAACAGGTGATACAGATGTTCTTTTTCCAACTGCATTCATATTTGCAAGTTTAAAATTCGTAGTAAACATTGAAATTATTCCACCATATAGTGCTGCCATTGCAATAAGTGTATAATATTCAATCATAGTATAACTTAAGTTTTTATTAGAAATATTATTTAATTTAACATCATTTTTATCTATTTTTGCCATGACATTAGCATATATCTCATTATAATCAATATTAAAGTTTCCTTGTTTATATTCATCTTCTATTTCTTTTTGTGCTAAAGTACCTATCATCTCTTTTTTACTTTGTATTTGATCAACTACATTTCTTAAAATGGTTTCATTAATTCCACTTGAGCTTACTTTAATGGTTACATCTTCTCCATTAAATAATAAATATCCTGTAATTTCTTCATTCTCTAGCATTTCTTTTGATCTTTCTAAGCTAGTATATGTGGTGTTAAACATTTGACTTGTACTATTTTCACTACTTAAAGTTTCAAATGCCTCTTTAAACATTTCATTGTTTTTAAAGTCTTCATTGTCAACAATTGCAATATTAATAATTTCTAATTTTTCATTATTTTCTATATTTGAAAAAGCCATATTAAATAAAGTACCTAGTATTATTGGAAAGGCAAAAGTCCAAAATAATAATGTTTTACTTTTTAATAATGTTTTCAAAGAATACTTAAAATTATGCCAAAACATCAATCTCTTAATTCCTTTCCTGTTAATTCTAGAAATACATCATTTAGTGTTGGTCTTTCCGAAAAGATCTTATTATAAGTTACTTCATTATCTTTTAAATAATCTATTAATTCTCCTAGATTGTTCTTGCCTTTTTTATAAGTAACTATTAAGGTATTCATATTTAATACTGCATCTTGCACGTTTTCAAACTGCTTTATTTCCTCTAATTGTTTGCTATTTATATTTTTTATTTCTACTGTTATTTTCTCCTCAATTTTAGCTTTTTTCTTTAATTCATCAGAAGTTCCTTGTGCTAAAATTTTACCTTTATCTAGTATAATAATTCTATCGCATAACATCTCTACTTCTTCCATATAGTGTGTTGTATAACAAATAGTAGCTCCGTTGTCTCTTAATTTCTTTATACCTTCTAATATATTATTTCTACTTTGGGGGTCTACAGCAACTGTCGGTTCATCTAAAAAGATTAATTTAGGTTTATGTGCTATACCACAAGCAATGTTAAGTCTTCTTAAAAGCCCTCCTGATAATTGCTTTGGATAAAATTTTTTAAATTCATTTATTCCTACAAGATCTATGGCATCTTCTATATATTGCTTTCTTGTATTTTTATCTTTAATATACAATCCACAAAAATAGTCTATATTATCATAAACTGTAAGCTCTTGAAATACTGCTACTTCTTGAAATATAACTCCTATCTTTGCTTTTGTTTCATAAGAATCTGGTTTCATTTCTTTTCCAAATATTTTGATACTTCCATTTTGATAATTCAGAAGCGATAAAATACAATTTATTGTTGTGGATTTTCCGCTTCCATTTGGCCCAAGTAGTCCAAGTATTTCCCCTTCTTTTAGCTCGAACGATAAATTATCAATCGCTTTTAAATTTTTATACTCCTTTGTTAGATTTTTTACCTCTATTATATTTTTCATAATCTCTCCTCTCTTTTAATAATCATTCATATGTAATTTGAATGTTCATAATGAACACCATATTTTGGACTAATAATTTCTATTTGTCTTTTTCTTTTTGTTTCTTTCTATTTTCTTTATTTGTGTAATATCCTATAATTCCAAATATTAAAAACATAAACACTTTATCCCAATCATCAGTTTTATTGATAAATTGAAACACTGCTAAAATTATTGATGCTATAATAGTAAATATTGATACATAATATGCAATATCATAACCTGTTATTTTAACTTCTTTCTTTTCTTTCTTCATTAAAAATTCTCCTATACAAATTACTCATATAATGAACATGTAGCTCATTATACGAAACTAACTAACTGCTAAATTGTAATTTGTTATTTACTTATTACTTTTTCAAAAAAATGTCCACTTAACATTAATCCACCTTCAACAATCGTTATCTCTTGCTTTTCGTGTTTCATATAATTTTTTTCAGATGTCTGTTGGTGGTTTTCTTCTGAAAACATTGCTATCATTTCATCTGCACTTTGTGCAACAGTATCAATATAATCATATTCTATATATAATTTTCCAGCATCTATTAACCAAGTTCCGTTATATCCCATTGGATGTATCATCGTTTTATCCTTTTGTAATACTAAAACTGCTTCTTTTCCATTCCATGAGTTTGTTTTATATGTTCCAACAAGATTACTTTCATTTTTAGAAATTCCGTTTACATTTATTCCAATCATAAATCCAATAATCCCAAAAACTAATGCAATAATAACACAAATTAAAACTATATTTATTTTTTTCATACTATTAATCCTCCTAATACATAAATTACTATTTTATTTTTACTCATTCTATCACAAAAGCATATAATTATCTAATATATTTATTCCTCTTAATAATACTATATATTTCATAATACTCATAAAATCCTCTTCATCTTTCAATAAGGTAACTATTGTATTAGTTTTGTTTGTTATTATACATTTTTATAATATCTTTGATACCCATTTTTGTACCATAATTTAGTATTGCATTTGAATATATTTTTATAGCAACACTAGCAATAACAATTATTGTAACAATTAAAATTGCAATTGACATTACTACATCTGTTGTATTGGCTAATCCCATCATAATCCTAAAAGGCATACAAAATGGTGATGATATTGGGAATAATGAAGCAAATACATTAAGTTCACTTGTTGGATTCATCATAGTAAAATATGATAAATAAAATCCAATTACTGCTAATATTGCAACAGGAGAATTAGCTGATTGTATATCTTCTGGCTTGCTTACTGTAGAACCTGTTAGTGCGTATAATAAAGCATATGATAAATAACCTAATATAAAATAAATTGCCGTCATTATTCCTAAATACGGTGTAATATTAGACATATCTAAAACAGATTCTAATAATTCTGGTTCTAAAAAAGTTTTTGCACTCGTTAAAGCAGTTGCAACAATTAATATCATCTGAGCTAAGCCTACTATACCTATTCCTATTGTTTTTCCAAGTACTATTGTTTTTGGACTTGTAGATGTTACTAATGTTTCCATTATTCTTGAAGTTTTTTCTGTTGTTATTGAACTTGATACTTGATATGCACAAAAGTATATTGCATAAAATAACACAATTGACATTATCATCATTACAAAAACATTTCCACTTGCACTTTTTTCCTCTGTTTGCTCTAAGTCAAATTCGAAATTTGGAGTAATTGATTGCAGTTGTTGTTCTGTTAAACCTAATTTAGATATTTTTAAATTAGAGTATATTGATGTTAAAGCATTTATGAATCCTTCTGGAACTTCATTCATAATTGTTGTATTTTCTACAATATAGGACATTTTTACTTTTGCATTTTCTGGATTTATAATTATTGCTTCTTTTATTTCTTTATCTTCAATTTTTTGTTTTACATCTTTAAATTTTAAATCTTCATTTGTTATTTCAATTTCATATCCTAAATTCATTTGTTTTAAATTTTCTAATGTTCCCTCAAATACATTTTTACTGTCTATTATTAATAATTTTTCTTCCGTATTATCTCCTTTAAAACTTTTAATCAAATTTGGCACATTAAAACCAATTATTATTAAAATTAAAATAATTAATGTTGATATTATAAATGATTTTCTTTTAACCATATCTTTTATTGTAAATTTCATTACTGTGAAAATATCTCTCATTATTATTCACCTACCTTTTCTATAAAAATATCATTTAATGTAGGTTTCTTAATTTCAAATTTGTCAACATTAATTCCATCTACAACAAGTTTATTTAATAATTTATGTGCTTTTTCTTCATCTGTTATTTTTATAACATAATTATTGTTTGTTTCAGTTTCTATTTCCAAATTAAACTCTTTAATATAATTTTTTATATCTTGTTTTACATCTATTTCTACTCTATTTGCTGGATATTTTTCTTTTATTTCTTTTAGATTTCCTTGTAGTACAGTTTTCCCTTTATTTAATATTAGAATATCGCTACAAAATTCTTCAATTGTTGCCATTTGATGTGCTGACATTATTATATATTTTCCATTTCTTATTAAATCAATTATAATATTTTTTAGTATTTCTGTATTTACTGGATCTAATCCACTAAATGGCTCATCTAATACAACTAACTCCGGATTATGTATTATTGCTGTCATAAATTGAATTTTTTGTTGATTTCCTTTTGATAGCTTTTCAGCTGGCATTTGTAAATATTCTTCCACTTTTAATTCTTTAGACCATTTATTGATTGAATTTATAGCTTCATCTTTTTTCATTCCTTTTAATTCTGCAAAATACATCAATTGATCAAATATTTTTATCTTTGGATATACTCCTCTTTCTTCTGGCAAATATCCAAAATTAACATTTTTCCTATCTACTTCTCTTCCTTGCCATGTGATTTTTCCACTATCCTTTTTAATAATTCCTAGCAACATTCTAATTGTTGTTGTCTTTCCAGCACCATTAGTTCCAAGCAAACCATATACACCTGGTTTTGTTAAACTAAAGGATATATTGTCCACAGCTTTTTTTCCTACAAATGATTTTGATACATTTTTTAATACTAACCCCATATTTTTCACCTTTTACTTTTCAAAATTTATATTTATATCTCCTATTCCACCATTAATATCTATATAATTTTCTCCTTTTCCATATTTTCTATCTTCTTCAACCTTTTCACCATTTAGCATAACATTACCTATTCCTTTACTTACATCAATAGTGTAATTTTCCTTATTATTTATTAAGTTTACATTAACTTCTCCAATACCTGATTTTATCGCATTTTTTCCTATTAATTCACCACCAAAATTAAATTCACCCATTCCTAAATTTGCTTGTAAATTATTTATTTTGCATAATTTTAAGTCTGTTTTTCCGACTCCTCCATTAATTTCTGCTTCTTGAGTTACTGTAATATTCTCTATATGCACATTTCCTGTTCCTAATTCAAGATATAAGTTCTGTATAGCTTTTGGAATATATACTATTAAACTGCTTGAATCGTTATTACTATTCATCCAATGATGCTTCTCTTCTTTTATTTTAGCATTACCATTATTTTCTTTAAAAGTAATTTTTGAATTGTTTGTTTCTACTCTAAAATTATCTCCTACTTTTATATCTAAATTTGTACATGCCAAATCTATTTTTAATGTTGATATTTCTTTTATATCATTTGATATTACTTTAAAATCTTCTGTTACAATATTATCCTTTACATGAATCAATCCTATTGCACTTAATATTTCATAACCAGCAGTTACTATTGCCGAAATTATTGTAATAACTAAAAATAACGCAAATACTGTTGCTATATATTTTATTATTTTTTGTACTGTTGTCATTTAATTTCAACACCTCCAAATATTGCTGTACTATTTATATAAATTGTGTGACTATTTTCATCAACTTTTGAAATTGCCTTATTCTCAACACCTCCAAATATAGGCATTGATTTAATTTTTATTTTTACATTTGATGGTACATAAATTTCTATTCCTCCAAATGTACTACTTGTATTAATTACTACATCTGAATTTATAATTGCATTTCTTAAATCAAATTTAACTCCACCAAATACAGCTGTTAAATCTGCTCCTGTAAATTCTTCATTATCAAATTTTACATTTTGACCTGAAAATGTTGCACAATATGAATTTTCGGCATCTCTCTTTTCATTTAGTTTTTTTATTTCTTCGCTTACCTTTCCTCCAATTGTATCTTTAAAAATAATTGATACGCCAATTATTACTAAAACTGTTGGAAATGCTAATTTCCATATTACACCAAAATCTAAAATATCTTGACATCCTAAAAGTAATGCTATTCCAATTAATAATCCTATTATACTTCCTGTCTTTTCTTTATCTTTAATTAAACCCATAAAACATGGTATTATAATGAATAGTGTCCACCATCCATCAAAAAAAATATTTATATTTGTAATTCCTAATGCATTTCCTCCAATTATCACTCCTATAACTATTAATAATATTCCCCAGAATATATTTTCAAATTTTTTCATTATTTTTCCCCCTCTTTTATTAATTCTTTTACATCGAATTTATCAACTTTAGTGTATGTTGAACCAAATTCTAAAATTATCTTATCCATTTTGCAATTATATTTTACTTTTCTACTAAAGATAAAGCTTAAATATTTTATATCATATTTCCAGTAAAAAGTAAATTAAAATCACAAAAAATGATTTTGCTGTTTTATTTTCATAGTTATACTACTTATACAAATTAATATCGATTATTTTATATCGCAAAAACAGGTAATTAACAACTAACTACCTGCTCTAAAACTTGTACGTTATATTTATGCCCATATAATCATTATTAATAAAATAATTCCCATTACAATAAATGAATATCCCATAATTTTACTCATTTTTCTAAATGCTTTTTCACTTTTAGGCACCGGATGAAATGTTGTTTTCCCCATCTCATAGCTCATTTTAGGAATATAATTTCCCATAATCATAAATAATATTCCTAATATTAAACATATGCTTTTTCCAACATATACTGTACTTCCTAGTGGTACTTCTACCATAATCACATATATCAATACTGTTACAACAGGAATAAACCATTCAATTATTTTTAGTATTTTAGGTTTTTCCTCATTTTTTAATTTATTTAACTTTATATTAACAGCAATTAAACATATTGCTTGAACAATAGCCATAATTATTGGTATTCCAAATAACGCGAAATTTTTATGTGCATAATTATCTGGCACATCATTTATTGTAAAATGAATTGGCATTTGTTTTGGTAGTTTATTATAAAGTATAGCACCAAGAATCATTGGCAATAGACATATAATTACACTTAAAACTAGTGTTTTTCTATTTTTCTTTTCCATTTTTATTTCCTCCCAACTTATAAATCCATACTAAAACATCTTCAAATACAGAACTATTTAGCTCATAAAATATAAAATTCTTTTGCTTCGTTTCAGTTATTAGATTTGCTTTTTTTAAGTTCGATAAATGATAGGATACTGTTGCTCCTGTTAAATTGAAACTACTTGATATTTCTCCTGCTGTCTTTCTTCCATCTTTTAATAATTCCAGTATTTCTCTTCTTACAGGGTCACTAATTGCTTTTAATGTTTCTGATATTCCCAAAATAATCACCTCACTTATATTATTTAGATATATATCTAAATAGATTATAATATTTTATAAATCAAAAGTCAATAACTATTTAGATTTTTTTCTAAATACCTGGATAAAATATAGATTAGTTATGTTTCAGACTAATCTAAAACTTGTAATTTATTTATCATTTTCACTTTTTATATCTTGTAATTCAAATCTATATTTTTGACCATTTTTTTTTATTTCATTTTACTTCCCCATTTCAATAGTTTAGTAGACAAATGCCTCTCGACAC
>ULKW01004848.1_pt1 | contig 34807 bp, 28 predicted proteins | sample 1951281 | NCBI WGS metagenome assembly ULKW01 (sample SAMEA4835513, study PRJEB28245) | human gut metagenome | biome: gut microbiome; material: fecal sample | place: Denmark | collected 2008 | reverse complement strand
CAATCGAAAACCCAGACAGGCGATATAGGCTGCGATGGCTTTGCCCAGGGTTCCGAAGAAGGCGATACAGAACACGACCCATAGAATATGACTGCCCTGAAACAGCAGATTGATATTGATTAGCATGCCCACACCTATCAGGAAATAAGGAATGAAGAGGGCATTGCCGATAAATTCGAGGCGGTTCATCAGTGGCGAAACATGCGGAATATATCTGTTTAATATCAGACCGGCGAAGAAAGCACCGAAAACGCCCTCGATGCCCACTATCTGCGAAAGTGCCGCACTCATAAAGAGCATCGAAAGTACGAAGATAAACTGCATCACCGCATCGCTGTATCTTCGCAAGAACCATCTTGTAAGTCGGGGAATCAGTATGATCATCACGCCACAATAGGCGGCAAACTTGAGGGTGAAGAATACCCAGAACAGTACGCCGTCATGCTTGCTGAACGATGCTACCAGTCCGGCAAGCATAATCAGGGCTATGAGCAGCGAAATCATGCTCGACCCCACACTCAGCGTAACGCTCGGTTTCTGTTGCAGTCCGTATCTCGAAACGATAGGATAGGCAATCAGCGTATTGGATGCCATGATGCAGCTCGGCAGGAAGGAAGCCTTGGCAGAGTAGTGGAGCAGCCAGATGCTCATGCCATAGGTGAGGAAGAACGGTATAAAACAGGTGAGCAGGCCATAGATAAGCAGTCGCGACTTGTTCTTTTTCATGCCTTCCATATCCATCTCCAGTGCAGCGAGGAACATGATGTAATAGAGTCCCACCTTTCCGAAGAGCTCAAACGAAGAGTCGCGCTCCAGGATATTCAGTCCGTATTTGCCTATGAGCACACCTGCCAGCACCATTCCGATGATGTGCGGGATACGGAGTTTACCCATGATGATAGGGGCAAAGAGGATGATGAGGAGCACTACGAAGAATATCAACGTAGGGTCTGTGATAGGGAAGTATTGAGCGATATGGAACATAGGCTTTCTTCTTTTTTGTTATACTTAAAGAGGGATTTCTGCATCAGCATTCATCCCTCCCTTTCTGTTTTTGACTGCAAAAGTACGAATAAATCTTGAAAGCACAAAGTTTTTCTGCCCTTATCCTACAATCATGGTGATATTTTTGCATGTTCACTATTGTTTCTATCTTTTCAAATCCCTATCCACCATGGCACAGACACAGGAATCAGACCATACGTTTTCTGCCGTCTCAATCATGTCGATGATAGTATAGATTGGCAGGATGATGCCCATGATGCCGATAGGAGCATTGATACCGGACATCAGAGATAGGGTAAGAAAATAACATCCCATCGGTACTCCTGCATTACCCACTGCTGAGATAACTGAAATGAAGAGCCAGAGAATCATCGTAGTCCAAGGTAAAGGCATTCCTCCATTCTGCATCAGGAATAAGGAGGTTACGAGGATAAACGCAGCGCAACCATTCATGTTGATGGTAGTACAGATAGGTAATACAAAGCGGGAAACCTGATTGGAAACTCCCAACCTGTCTTCTGCTGTCTGCATCGTTACCGGCAACGTAGCAGCAGAACTCTTTGTAAACAGAGCCATTAATACTGCCGGCATCATCTTGCCCAGTGTACGCACAGGATTCAAGCCTCTTGCCAAGAGGAAGAGCGGAAGGATGATGAAGATTTGAATGACATTACCTCCCAGGATAACAGCTACGTACTTTCCTAGAGAAGCCATCACGATACCCGCAGAGAACTGGGCTGAGAGTTGTGCTGCAAAGGCAACGATACCCAGAGGCAGAGCCCAGATTAATCCATGAATCAGCATGAAAAGCAGATCCTGCAGACCAAACAATCCCTTCATCACGACTTCTTTCTTATCGCTTGATGGCATCTTGGCTAAAGCAATACCTGCTGCTGCCGCCAAAATCAATATAGAGAGTACATTTCCTTCGGCAAACGGCTTGATGATGTTGTTGGGTATTACCCCAAGAATATGGTCATAATAGCTGGTTTCTCCCAGCTTTTGGGGAACATCCGCCATACCGCTCTGTACCAAGGCAGTAGGTAAATTGCCTGGAGAAACGATGTTGTAGAGCACCAGTCCCACTGCTGCAGCTGCTATCGTCGTGAGCAGGGTGTAGGTGATGGCGTGGCGGAATATCTTACCGGTATCTGCCTGGTTGCCCAAGGATGCCAGGGTTGTGATAACTGCCAAGGCTATGGTTGGTACTGCCAGAAGCTGGAATAAGCGGGTATAGACCGTGGCTATGAAGTTCATCAGACTATCCAGCCAGCTGATGCCGAATATCCCCAAGACGGCGCCTACTATCAAAGCACCAATCCATAGTACCAGCTGCCGGGTTTGCTTATTCTTCACTCCTTTTTGCTTACTGCAGCCAGCATTGCTATCCGGCTGTCTATTTCCAATATTATTCATTGTTTCTACCATGATTTTAAACTATTATTTTCAAAAGGCAAAGGTATTATTTTTTTTCCTTGTCAACAATCCCACAAATATGGTATTTTGCAATCTCGTTATTTTTTTCGGGCTATTCCTTTGCTTGTATCATTATTTTTTGTAACTTTGCCGAAAGAAATTAAAAAGGCAGCAATATGAAATATCCTATAGGAATACAAGACTTCGAACAAATCATAGAAGGTGATTATGTTTATCTTGATAAGACGGCATTGGTCTATGACTTAGTGACTAATGGTAAAATATACTTTCTGTGTCGTCCTAGACGATTCGGAAAGTCGTTGCTCGTATCTACCTTGAAATACTATTTTGAGGGAAAAAAGGAACTTTTTAAAGGGCTTGCCATCGACAAGCTGGAGAAGGAATGGAAGCAATATCCTGTGTTTCATTTAGACTTCAATGGCATTAATTTTACTGATGCAGGAATGTTGGATAAAACCCTGTTAGGTTTTGTTGAACGACAGGAAAAAATATATGGGAGGGATGAGTTTGCTGAAGGATTGGGAAGCCGATTTGTATCTGTCCTCAAAGCTGCCCATGAGAAAACTGGTCTTCGTGCTGTTGTCTTGATTGATGAATACGACAAGCCTTTGCTAGATGTCTTGGACCAAGATTTGAATATTACAATCAATGGTCAGAAGAGAAAGTTGGAGGAATGGAATAGAGAAGTTTTGAAAGGTTTTTATTCAGTTTTCAAGGCAGCCGATGCCGATTTGCAGTTCGTTTTGTTGACTGGCGTTACCAAGTTCTCTCAGGTGAGTGTGTTCAGTGGTTTTAACCAACCTGATGACATCAGTATGGATGAGCATTACGAGGCACTTTGCGGTATTACGGAAGAGGAGTTGTATTCCACATTCGAGGAACAGATTAAAGTGATGGCTGTGAGATATAAGACTACAGAGGAGGGGATGAAATACAAGTTGAAACGTAAGTTCGACGGTTATCATTTTAGCTCAGACATGCTCGATATCTATAATCCGTTTAGTATCTTGAATTCTTTGAGCAAGAAGAGACTAAGTGACTTTTGGTTTCGTACTGGTACACCAACTTATTTGGTTCGCTTGCTTTCCCATTTTAAGGAGAATTTGAATGAATTGACAGGCAAGTATTATCCAACAAGTAGTTTCGTGGATTATCGAGCAGATGTAGAAGCGCCATTGCCTATGATTTATCAGAGTGGCTATCTTACGATAAAGGATTGGAACATGAATATGGATTCCTATCTTTTGGATTTTCCGAATGATGAGGTGAAAAATGGATTCCTTACTTTGGTGGCTACTAGCTATTTGCAGCCAAAAGAATCGACAGATGCTTTTGTTTTACAAGTGGTGAGTGCTATGGACGTGGGCGATTGCCATCAGTTGGAGAATCTGATGACATCCTTCTTTGCCAGCATTCCTTATAACCAGCGTCGCAAGGACGATGAGCGCGAGAAGGAACGTTATTTCCAATACACCTTCTATCTCGTATTGAGAATGATCAGCTGTTTTACGGTGTTCATTGAAAAGCAGCAAAGCGAAGGTAGGGTAGATTGTGTGGTTGAGACCCAAAACTATATCTACATCTTCGAATTCAAGCGTGATGGTTCGGCTGAAGAAGCCCTGAAGCAGATAGAGGATATGGGTTATGCCAGGGAATATGCAGCAGATGGCAGAAAGATTTATCAGATAGGCTGCAACTTCTCGTCGAAGACGGGAACCATTGATGGATGGAAGATGAAGTAGGTAATCTGTAAGTATATTCTGAAGATGTAATGATGCGGCGTTATAAAGAATAAGTTTTCTTTACATTAGCTTGCCTGAGATTCTCGTATTTTCAGACGCTTATTGTTTCTTTGAGAATATCGTAAATATGAAGAAGAATAGAAACTTATTGGTAATCAGGTATTTGTGATTTCTTGACAAGATGATGCCGTTGAGAAAAATCTATAGTTGTACGACTATAACCCCTATAGTTGTACAACCATAGCATGTATAGTCGTACAACTGTAACTTTATAGTCGTACAACTATAGGTCTTGTTCTTAATATAGAGCAGAAAACAAGGATTCCTAGCCTCTCAATCCTCTTGTTTTTATCGCTAGATTCAAAACTTGTATGTATATGAATTTTGGTTATAAATATTGACGGGAGGTATTTTTGCAATTTTAATTTGAACTAAAAAAAGGAGGAATAAGGCCTTATGGAAAATGGAGAAGATGTTCCTGAATGGCTGAAGAATGGGGATTATGAGTTTGAGTATAATATTATAAGATAAGATCAGTTGTGTGTCTGATTTAGCAAAGAGGGTGTGTCATAAGTAAATGATTCACCCTTTTTTGTTTGTTGGAATGATACTGATATGTTGTTGGAAAACATAGTATAAGTTGTTAGAAAAGATAGTATATGTTTTTGAGTTAGTTAGTATCTCCGGTCGCACAACAGCTGTTGTGCGCTTGCATAGCAGCTGATATGCGCTTGCACAACAGGTGATGTGCATGCGTAGGTCAACTGTTATGCGCCAACTATAATTTAGACTTATGACGCCTCCTCTTTGTCATTTGGTACATACAGAATGGCATTTCATACAAGGTAGGTTTAGATATTTGGCTGATAGAAATAATCTTCTTACTTTTGCGCTCGTAATCGGGAAGCGATAGAAGAGAATGATTCGTGGAACGAGGAAAATGAAGTATAACCCTTTTAATATATAATATGAAGAAGATTATGATTTCGTTGATGATGGTAGTAACTGCCACCACAACCAGTTTTGCAAAGAGTGACAATACCGATGTGGCAAATGCTGTAAAGAGCGTAGCCGAGCAGGTAAAGCAGGCTTCATCCGGTACAGTGTATGGTGTAGTTGAGAACACCAAGCACCACATCATCGTAGCTACTCCTTTCGGAAAGTACACCATTGAGAAGAAGGACGGCGGCGTTAGCTTTATGGGAATATCGGCAAAGCTGGTATCATCAAAGAATGGCGTTTATAAAGTCAAGACATCCCTTGGTAATTTTACGGTGAATGCCAGAAAAGGGATGGTGGTGAAGAACTAAACGGAAAAGGAAGATAGGAAAGTTTTAGGTATTATATAGGCATCGGAGCTGTCATGGAATAGGAATGTGGAAGTTTTATCTTTTCGGCAGTGGTGGCATCCGATGCCTTTTTCTTATCCTTTTGAGAAAAATAGAGCATTTTAGAAAAAAAAGTGGCTAAAAGTTTGGCTGTATCAAGAATATTGCTTACTTTTGCGGTCAGAGTTGGAGCAGACGGAAAAGAACGGCTGCGATGAAGACTCAAATGAATGAGCGTATTGAACGTTATCCTAGAATAGAAATGTGGAAGTTTCGAAATCTGCTTGGATAGTGAACAGTATTCTCACGCCTTTAGGATTATTGTATCCTTTTCAAAATGGAAAAGGAATAATATACCCTTTTGGCGTGGGCTATTGTCCTATGCTAGCAGATAGGTCCTTCCACAACCTCTATTCTGGCGAAAAGGCAATAGTCCCACGCCAATTCATATTCGTAGTTTAACTAACAATTAAATGCCGAATCTGGGTACTATAGGCTACAGAGAATTATGAACGACAACAAGTTTGTTAAAGTTTTTACGGTTGCGGGCTTTCTTGCATTTGCTGCCGTAAGTTGTTGGGCGACAGCTGAGTCTTTGCATCTGCTATTGCCAAGTTGGCCAAGTGTTTTCTGTTGGGCAATCACCATCGGTTTTTTCTTCATTGCATCGTGGGGTACCAAGATGATTGTGGATAGTCTAAACCAGAATATCTATATGGAGAAACGCGGAACGAATCTTTTATTCGGTATCCTTATCGTATTAGTTTTCTGGCTTTTGTGCAGTATGCCTACCAATACCCATACTTTCTTTTTTCGAAATTTGATTGACGAGAAAGTAACGAACGACATCGCTACTACCCAAGGTTATCTGTCGCAAATTAAGGACAACACGGTAACGGAGGCAAAGATACAAGCAAGATGTGTAGAAGTAGAAAACCAAGTGAACACTAAGCTCCAGTCTTTGGAGGCAGAAATCAAAAATCCTCTCAATCCTGGCAATGGACCAGAAACAGAGCGAGTTTTGGGCGAAATTGCACAGATTTTAGGTGTTAGCAAGATCAACAAACTTTCAGGTGTAGGCAACACTGTGGCAGAACGTAATACGCTTTACCAAGCCTATCGGGATGTTATCCTCCTCCAGTTGGACAATAAGAAGATGAATATAATCAAGGAGATGCAACCCTCCAATGACAATTATCGCAAAACAGCAACTAAAGACTGGAAGAATCTTGAACTTACAAAGAAATACATTGATGCAGGTCAGCTGTCCTTGACCGATGCTGATGACATTAAGACTGTATGCAACAATCTCAACCAAGGTTATTCTACCATCAAGGCATATCAGCAATTTGTGGATTTCAAGAATGATGGAGACAAAGATGCTTACACATGCTCTAATCCGCAGACAAAAGTATCGAGACTTCTGAGTGTATATGATGTGTGGGTGGATTTCATAAAAGGTGAACTAGGAGGTTTAGCCTTCGTCTTTTGGATTCTCATATCCATATTGGTTGATGTCGCTGCTTTCATATTCTTCGACATCGCATTCAAGAAAAGAGAAATGTAAAAACGACTAAAAATATAAAAGTATGGCAATATCTGTAAACAATGGATCGGACACCAATCCAGCAACAGCTAATGAGGAACTCATTGACAATACTGAAGCAACATCCTCATTTGATAATCCCAAAACTGCAGCCGCAGAAGCTCCCGTAAAAACATCAGCTCCTGTTGGGTTGTCTTCCGAAGAGCAAAACGACCCCAATAGCATTACAGTCACCGTGTCCGACCCGAACACGCCTATTGTGATTTTATATGGGCCACCGTCATGTGGAAAGACTATGACGCTTGTCCGAATGACTCGCTATCTCCGGTCAAAAGGTTATACGGTTGTTCCCGAGAAGACATTTCGGCCTACCTATGACGAAAATTACAAACAACTCTGTGATAATTTTGATCAAATGATTAACTCCAACAATGCAGCTACCAGTACTGCAAATATCAGCTTTATGCTTGTGAAAGTTCTGAAAAACGGCAAGCCCATTTGTCAGTTGTTGGAGGCACCAGGCGAATATTACTTCAAGCCAGATGACCCTAATCGTTCATATCCTGCCTATGTGCAGACAATAATCAGTAGCCAGAACCGAAAGATATGGGCTATTATGATTGAACCAGACTGGAGTGATAGTGTTCCACGAGCCAATTACGTTACACGCATCACTAAGTTGAAAGCACAGATGACTCCAAAAGACAAAGTGATTTTTGTGTATAACAAGATTGACCTGACTCCTTTTGTATATGGTGTAGGAAATGTGAACACAAACGAGGCTATAAGGAATGTGCAAAACTTATATCCAAATATTTTCGTGCCGTTCGAGAATAAAAATCCGCTCACTAAGTTTTTCACGAAATACAACTGCGAATTTGTTCCGTTTATGACAGGAAGTTACTCGGTGACAATGTCGGGTGGTTTGACTTACACGGAAGGACACGATGTCTATGCACAGAAATTCTGGCAAGCTATGCTTAAACTGATTAATGGATAAATGGTTAGATTATGGGATTAAACATTAGTCTTTTTGTCCATGGTGTGCCAATGGGACAGAAAATGTGGGGACCTAAAGGAGATGACTTGAGATATCTGTCAACCTTCTATGGTCCGAAATGGGAGTCTCCAGAAGTCATGAAAGTTGAAGTCATGACTTTTGGAGGAGTAACGAATTGCTATTATTCCTTCGTGAAAGGACAGAATGTTTGTGACTCACAAGGGCGTGCAGGTTCCTATTTTGCTTTGACCTTACGCATCAACGCTTTTTATGTTGATGTGCAGAATATGTACAACATATTGAAGGCGGCTTATGAGAAGATGTGCGTCGGACTTTGCGTGCAAGATACAGGAGCTATGATTAAATATCTTGTGGCTGACTTTCAGAGTATTGATTCCAAGTTGAAAGACATTGAAAACCATATAGTCAATTATATTGGTGAGTTCTCTATCAATGAAGACCTCGTATCACTATTAGGATTCTCTGCCATTTCACAAGGTGCAAGCCTGAATGTCAATCTCCATGAATGCATGAAAAATGTAGCGTTGGATTGTTTGAAGAAGGCTGGGAAAATAATGGTTTCTCCCTACTTCCTTTCAGCTAGTTCCGCTAAGACGGTGGAGAAGTACAAAGCGGAAATAGATATGGTAAGGCAAAAAGCGCGACAGGAAATCCAACTACAGCAACGCACATCGCAGGAAAAAATTGCATCCATGACTCAGGAGTCGCAAGCTAAGATGCTTACTGTCAAACAACAAGCAGAGGAGAAATTAGACGCTCTCAATCAAAGAAATAAAGAGTTGGAAAATGAAGTGACTGACTGGAAACGTCAATATGAGCAGAAGAACAAAGAATTGTTGTCGAGCGATGTCAAGATACAAAAGCTCCAAGAGTTTGCGGAAAAGTTGCAACGTGATGTTTCTTCGCTTAAGGGTAATAGCATAAATGTTTTCCCTACACGTTATACACCGAAGAAATTTGTTGTAGACAGGAATTTCATCATAGTCTGCATAGTAGGTTTTTTCGTCATATTGCTCGTCGGATTTTTGGTATACTTGCTGATGGGCAATTGGGGCAACAAGAATGGCAAAATAGAAGACCTTCAAGAAAAAGTTGAAAGGTTGGAAAAAGAAAACCAACAGTTGCAAACGGAGAATGGACAGCTAAAGATTTCACAGATATCCAATACAGAAGATGGTCTAAAAGCCTTAACCATCTCTATTAGAAAGAATGGAAAAGAGGTCGATGAAGTAGAGTGTGGAAAAACTTATGTAATCTCTATTGTTGGTGAAGATACAGATACTTTGAAAGGAAAATTTGAAGGCTCTGCATTCAATATAGATGCATCGAGACATTTGATGCCAAACCGTAAATATGCAGGCAAAACTTGCATCATCCGTTATGTGCATAATGGACATATGCTGGCACAGAAAAGTATAAAGATAAAAAAGGACTAAGTATGAGACACCAGACATTCATGATAATATTGGCTAGTATTTTGCTTGCTTCATGCGAACAGAAGAAAAAGCCGCTTTCGTTTTATGGAAACGAAGAGGTTGTAGAAGACACTACTGAGGTTGTACAATCTCAAGCAGCTTCGCAGGTATCATATGATGCAGACAGCGAAGTAGCAGTGCCCTTTGTAGAACAAAGAGGAGTAAAGCTCATCGATGTGACCGTAAATAGGCAGTTTACCGTTAAGATGATACTTGACAGTGGGTGCTCTGGTACTCTCATTTCCATTGCTGAGGCCAAATACCTTTATGAAAAGGGTTGTTTTACCCAAGATGATATACTTGGCACAACGCAATCTCAAATTGCAGATGGAAGCATTGTTGAGAACATGGTCATCAATTTGCGTGAATTGGTGATAGGAGGACAAATTGTTTGTACTAACGTCACGGCTACGGTTTCTGCCAACACGCAGGCACCTTTGCTGTTGGGCAACGAAGTGCTGAACAGAGCACCTTCCTATTCTGTTGACAATGAAAACAAATTAATCAAATTCAAGCTACAATAATGAACATATCTGTATACTTGTTTGGGGAGTTTAGTGTGGGTTACTCACAATATCCCAATGATTACGCCAAAATCATCTTTGAGTCTTTTGCGAAGAGCGCACAGGCCACCACGCAAATCACCATTCATAGGGATGGCGACTTGATGTACTATGGGTATATCCGCAAGATGGAAAACGCTGAGTATTTGGGGGTGTGCGTTGTCGTAAATGGAAAATATATCACCCAATTGGATGGGATGTTTGCCATTTACGAGCAAGTCATTGAGTCGATGGTCAGAAATGGTTACTTGATCCATTATGGAGACAAGGGTGAAATCACCTCTAAGGTAGGGCAACTCTATGAGAACCGTGAGGAGATAGACTTGATTACTTCCAATCTTCAGGCGGCGTTTGACAGGTTGGAGGGGAGTTCCAAGAAATTGCCTGCTGTCAATTATGGCGTGGCAAAGAATTCTGTAAAGAGTTTCTCCATTCAAGACGACGGTCAGGAAATCATCAAGTCAAGTTATACCAATGGTTATACCTTTATATATAAGTCAAAGGGCTACAATACAGCCCAGATGAACAGCTATAAGGGAGTTGTTGCCCGAAAAGACAAGCAGATTCAAGAATTGCAAGATGAGCGTACCAAATTGAAGAGTGAAGTGTCTTCTCTGAAGAACAAGCAAAGAAACACGAAATGGGTAGCGATGCTCAGTATCGTAGCTTTAGTGCTCTTCGGCATCGTTTATCTAAAAGTTATCAATCCTAGTGAGGTGACCAAGAAGGATATGGGGGCGTATGTGTATTATGGACCCATGGAAAACGGAGAACCGAATGGTACTGGCGTAGCCATATACCATAAGAATGACAAGGATGGCAGGTTATACTATTATGGGAACTTCAATGATGGGAAAAGAATAGATAATAACGCCATTATGTTCTATAAGGATGGTTCTTATTTCAAGGGTTCCATGAATGAGGACAAGTGGTATAAGGGACTATTCTTTGATGTCGAGAAAGCGCATTTCATTGGTGAGTTCAAGGACAACAAACCATGGAATGGTGAATGGTATAAACATGTGAAAGAACAAACGATTGTGGATGGAGAGTAGGCTATGAGAAATATCTGGTATTTGATTTTAATCTTTTGTTTGATGCCCAGTCTTGTCTATGCGCAAGCCAAACCAAAGCGTGACACATCGAAAGATAAAAGTGTCATCTTGCTCAAGAAGCAAAAGGAAGAAACGGGAAGAAAAGTTATACCTGTAGAAAGAAACGCTAATTATAGAAAAGTACATGTCGCAAAGCAAAGTAAACGAAAAGCATCTAACAAGCGCAGGCATACAGCAGCTCGCAAATATTCTGCAAGTTATCTGACTGTGAATAGACAGTCCCTTTCGCTATCAAGTATCTTGGCGCAAAACGGAGGTAGGTTAACTTTTGATGTTAATACAGATGGTAAGAAATGGGTTATAATCAGTTTGCCTTCTTGGTGTAAGGTGATAAAATATTCTAACTGTTTCATGCTGGAATATGGGGAGAACTCTTCTCGTGATGAACGTAAGGATTGGTTTGTTGTAAAATGCGATAGCAAGGAAGTACGGGTAAATCTTTCCCAGCCGGCTATGCCTTATGAGTTTGCGGCAAATATTTATGTGGCTTACATAAAACATAACGTTTATTCTTCATCTTTAGGATGCTTATGTATGGAAATCCATGCTACTGTCACGATAACGGGAGCCGTAGGGGAACCATGTTCGGTTGATGCCTATATTGTAGACAAGAAGGGGCTTTATGTCACTGCAAAAACCGGTTATTCCTCATATATGTTGTCAAGTTCAAATTCTATTGTCTGTAGTTCGGCTAAAGTAATACCATCTACGAACAAGACACAGTCTTATGACGTAGTTTGCCTTCTACCAAACAATGCTTTGGATTTGCGGAAAAAGAAAAATGAGTTATGCTGCAAAGTGATGTTCTGGCATTATGGAAAGGGATATTTGACAGATGTAACCTACCCAATTTACTTCAAAGCAAAATCCAAACATGGTACTGTTACGACAGAAGGTTATTGAGTAGAATGTATGGTTTAATCTGCTGTTTGTCAGAAAATGATTATGAAGAAGGAAATATGTCTGTTGGTGCTTGCTATTGCGCTGTTGGCTTTGGCAAGCTGCAAGTCTTCTCTCAAGTCGGAGGAGAGTGTGAGTAATATCAACAATGCACTTCAAGATAGTGTTGAGGTAATCTTGGAGAAGCATTTAGTTGAGTATGGTGCCATGGATGGTGTGGCAATCATCATGGAAACGGAATCGGGAAAGGTTCGCGCCATGGTAGGATTGGAAGCTAAGGACGATTCTGCCTATGTTAGAGCAGATTCCTTGGCTGCAAGTAAGCATAGTTCAGCCTTGATGAGAACGGTCTCCGTATTGGCTGCATTGAATACAGGAAAGGTGAAACCTGATGATATGTTTGATTCTGGTGTAGGTGTTTTTGTTTATGACAATGATACCATCTATGATCATAACTGGCGAAAAGGGGGCTATGGCGAGATGACTTTATGGCAGACTCTTGCTTATAGCTCGGACATAGGCATCTTGAAAGCTGTGGATGAGGCTTTTCCTGACAAGAAGGACTTCTTGGCAAGTGTGAGGAAAATGTCTTTCGGACAGCCTTTGGAGGTGGAAGGTATGAAACTGGATTCTTGTGTGCAAGACTCAGAAATGCCTTGGTGTTACTATGCAATGGGATTTCAAAAGATAACACCCCTGCAGATGTTGGCTTTCTATAATGCAATAGCTAACAAGGATAGTATAGCTTCGCCATCAAGTATTGTAGATATTCGTGGAATGTTGGAAGGTGTGGTCTCAAAAGGTCTAGCTAAGCGTGCGATGTCGGATAAGGTTAAGGTGGCAGGTATGAATGGTACTATACGTAATGAGGATTGTACGTTGACAGCCGAATTCTGTGGCTATTTTCCTGCCGATAAGCCGAAATATACGATGCTCGTGTCTGTGCATCGCAAGGAACTCCCAGCAGCGGGTGGTAGGATGGCAGGAAGTATCTTCAAAGAAATAGCAGAAATGATGATGTAACTTTTGTTCCTACATTCTCGCAGTCATTTGTTTGAAGAATGTGGTCAAGCATCAAATTGTCATTTCGTACATCCAGCTCCCCATTTCATACATTTATCCCCCAACTTTCTATGCTGTTTCGGATAAATTCATTATCTTTGTCCCCCTGAAAACAACTAAAAAATAAAATGTAATGAAGAAAGGATTAAAATATACTTTGGTTTCCTTAGGCAACCTGGTCGTTTTGGCTGGTGTTGGTCTGGGGATTATGTATGTGGTGTCGCCATATAAGGTGAAGCGATGGGTGGGCATCGCTTCATCTTATTCTGATGTGTTCGTTGATAGATTGAAAGGGCAACCTTATACGCATGGTGGATATGATGGCATTGATGTTTCGAAACACAATGGAGTTATCAAGTGGAAGGAAATAGCGAAGAATAAGCGAATCAAGTTCGTTTATATCAGAGCTACACATGGTAAGGGATATGTGGATCGACATTATCGCCGAAATATCAGACTGGCTCGTAAATATGGGTTGAAGGTGGGATCTTATCATCTGATGTCTGCCGGCTCTTCAGCAACTGCTCAGTTCCGGGATTTCCAAAAGATGGTGAAGAAGAGTGAACAGGACTTGATTCCTGTATTGGATGTGGAGGAGAAAGGCATCCAGGGAAGATGGAAGGGACGACAGCTGCAGGATAGCATACAGGTGTTTGCTGACTTGGTGAAGAAACACTATGGCAAGTATCCTATCATCTATAGCAACGAGAGCTTCTATAATAAGGAGATGGGGGCGAAGTTCAATCGTTATTATCTCTTCATCGCCAATTATAACTCCCGACAACCCTCTATCGGCGGCAGAGGAAAGTGCAATATCTGGCAGTATTCCGAAACCGGACATTTGCATGGTATTGGAGAAAGGGTAGATTTAAGCAGATTCATGAATGGTACAACCATCAAGGATTTGATGCTATAGGCATTGATGATTTCATACACATAAGCGAGTATTTGATACAATCCACGTATGGATAGCATCATTACTTGCTTATTTTTTTTCTACTTTTGCATTATTATGAAGAAGTTATTGATCATATTGGGAATAGAAATGTCTATGTTTTTTTAATTATATGTTTGAAGATTATGAAGAAGTTATTGTTGTTTATAGCTGGAATCTCAATCCTGTTTTTAGCAGGTTGCTCCAATGGAAATCAGAGCCATGGCAATGAGGGCATGGGAGACAGCCTTCCTGCTGGTCCTCCATTGGGTTATGTCATAGAGTTAAAGCCTTTGGGAAATTTCTCACATCAGGAGGCAGAACAGTTGAGAGAAGAACTCGTGAAGCAATTGGGTATCATTCTCTATACGAAACCAAAGGCTTGGGTGGAGGCTTCTGTATTTGTAGGAGACAAGAAAGAAATACCTGCCTCATGTTTCTACAAACCAAGAAACAGGTATTGGGCTGGGGGAATCCTGAAAATGTTGCATGAAGAGCATGGAGGTAATGATGAAATCGTAACGATAGGTTTGATGCATCGAGACATCTCTACTTCTATTCATGGACAATACAACTATGGAATCATGGGATTGAGTTTCCGGTCAGGTGACGCCTGTGTGGTTTCAACCTTCCGATTGAAACGAAAGGATGACTTATGGAAAGTAACAATCCATGAATTCCTGCATTCTCGCGGCTTGCCGCATTGCAAATAGCAACTATTTTTCTCCGTTTTTATGCATATTCTTGCAGAAAAGTAAGCAAAAAAGATAAAATTGCAGCAAAAAGCAATAATTTTTGGGAATTTATGCTTGATATTGTAGAAAAAGTCTTAACTTTGCAGCGGATTTGAGAAAATAAGCAGTTTCCGGCTATCAGAAAATGAGAAATCATGAAGCTATCAGAAAATGAGGAATCATGAAGATAATAAGGGGGCTGGCTTTCTCTTCCACAGTTTACACTTATAACAACTTTATAAATTAAAAGATTCGATTATGAAAGTAGCAATTGTTGGTGCAAGTGGCGCAGTTGGACAGGAATTCCTGCGTATCCTTGCTGAGAGAAATTTCCCTATGGATGATTTGGTGTTGTTTGGTTCTGAGCGTTCTGCCGGACGAAAATACAACTTCAAGGGAAAGGACTATGAGGTCAAACTTTTGCAGCATAACGATGACTTTAAAGATGTCGATATTGCTTTCACATCTGCTGGTGGCGGCACTTCAGAGGAGTTTGCCGAGACTATCACCAAGTATGGTGCCGTGATGATTGATAACTCTAGCGCATTCCGTATGTGCGACGACGTGCCTCTGGTAGTGCCTGAGGTAAATGCTGAGGATGCCCTGAACCGCCCTCGCAACATCATCGCCAACCCTAACTGTACCACCATCATGATGGTTGTAGTGTTGAAGCCTATCGATAACTTGAGCCATATCAAGAAGATTCATATCTCTTCTTACCAGAGTGCTTCAGGTGCTGGTGCAGCTGCCATGGCTGAACTTGAGCAGCAGTATAAGGATATCCTCGAGACTGGTAAGACTGAGCATATCAATAAGTTCCCTCATCAGTTGGCATACAATGTCATTCCACAGATTGACAAGATGACTCCTAACGATTACACCAAGGAGGAGATGAAGATGTATAACGAGACCCGCAAGATTATGCACTCTGATGTTCGCACCAGTGCTACCTGCGTTCGCGTTTCTTCACTCCGTTCTCACTCAGAGAGTGTTTGGTTCGAGACAGAGAAGCCATTGGCAGTTGAGGACATCCGCAAGGCTTTGGAGGCTGCTCCAGGCGTAACCGTAAAGGATGATGCCCAGAACTACGTTTATCCAATGCCATTGGAGAGCGCCGGCAAGGACGATGTATATGTAGGTCGTATCCGCAAGGATCTGGCTGATGACAATGGTAACACATTGTGGTTGACTGGCGACCAGATTCGTAAGGGTGCTGCCCTGAACGCAGTTCAGATTGCTGAGTACTTGATTAAGGTGGGCAACGTAAAGTAAGCCATACCTTATTTATATAAAAGAATATGAGGAAGTTAAGGGATAATGAATTTTATCTCTTAACTTCTTTTCGTCTTTATACGATTCTGAATAGGAAAGTAAGAATATGCTTGAAAGATTCAAACAATTACTCGGTGAGATGAACCGGGGCATTTATGAGAAGGAGACGGAGATATCGCTCTCGCTCCTGGCAGCTCTGGCAGGTGAGAGTATCATCCTGCTGGGACCTCCGGGAGTGGCAAAGAGTATGGTAGCCAGACAGTTGAAGACGGCGTTTAGGGATGCTCAGAGCTTTGAGTATCTGATGTCGCGATTCTCTACACCCGATGAAATCTTCGGCCCGGTGAGCATTCAGAAACTGAAGACTTCGGATACTTACGAGCGTGCGGTGGAGGGGTATCTACCTACTGCCGATGTGGTTTTCCTGGATGAAATCTGGAAGGCGGGACCTGCTATCCAGAACACGCTCCTTACGGTGATTAACGAGAAAATCTTCAGAAACGGCAATCGGGAAATGCATCTTCCTCTGAAACTTCTCGTGGCGGCAAGCAATGAGTTGCCGGCTAAGGGAGAAGGACTAGAGGCGCTTTGGGACCGATTCGTGATTAGAATAGAAAGCCGACCGATTAAGCTGGAGAAGAATTTCCGGGCGATGCTCTTGGAAGTGAAGAGTGAAGAACGAGGAGTGGAAAAACAAAGTTCGGCGGACGAAGGAAAAGTGAATTCAAATGCTATTACTGCTGAGGAGTATGCAGGATGGACGGAGTGTATCGATAAGATTGGCGTGAAAATCGAGGTGCTCGATGCAATTTCCGCTATCCGTAAATCTCTGAGAGCCGTGAATGTGGATGAGGCTGCCGAGCGCAGAAATATCTATGTGAGTGACCGAAGATGGAAGAATATCGTCCGCCTGCTTCGCACTTCTGCCTTTATGCAGGATAGGGAAGAGGTGGATATCTGCGATTTGCTTCCTATCTACCATTGTCTGTGGCAGGAGCCGGAAGAGCGGGATGCTATCCGAAACATCGTGATCCGTGCCCTCTTTTCTCCTTTTGCAGACAAACTCGTGGAGATGAAGAATGCGCTTGCTGAGGACATCAAATATCATCGTGTACGCAGGAATCCGGAGGATGGAAGGGATTACGAGGGGGAGATAGAAAACCTTTCGGATGGCTTGACCTCGTTGGAAAAGCAGTTGGGTGAGAATCTCTTCGCATCTGCTGATGATAAGGCGGAAATATCGGCTTATCTCCGTGATTTCTATAAGGAACTGGCGTTTACCCGTCAGGATACGATGAAACTCTATGAGGTTTAATCGCCTCCTATTACATTATTATATATAGAAGAATCAAAACATGATGAATGAACAGAAAATATTGACTCCTGAGTTGGAGGCGCGTGTTCACCAGGCTGTGGATAACTTTATGCAGGGCTATGGCTGCTGCCAGTCGGTAGTGGCTGCCTTTGCCGATTTATATGGTCTTGATGATGAGATGGCGAAGCGCATTGGTGCCGGCTTCGGTGGTGGAGTAGGCAGAATGAGAATGATGTGCGGTGCTGTTTCGGGCATCGTGGTGCTCGTTGGCTTGGATTGCGGACAGACCGAGGGGGATGACCGTGAGGGCAAGTCGGCATGCTATAAGGTGGTGCAGGATTTGCTCGCCAAATCGAAGGAGCAGAACGGCAGTATCATCTGTGCCGAAATCCTTGGCTTGAAGGGCCATGAGAAAGCGCAGTCCAGCTATGTGGCTTCGGCAAGAACGGCAGAATATTACAAGACCCGTCCTTGCGCTGCCAAAGTGGAGAGCGCTGCAAGAATCTTCGCAGAATATCTGATGGAGAAAAAATAAGGATTTACTCCTATGAAATACCAGAATAACAAGGACTTGGCGGAGGCACAGTATTACTTGAAGATGCTGGATGACTTCTGCAAGTCGGGACAGGTGAAGATTCCTGATCCGACAGGCACCGCCATGCCTTGGAATTTGAAGGAAGACCCGCTGAAGGATTATCTCATTCATCTCTTTACCCTGAAAGTAACCATAGAAGAAACTGGAGAAGAGGTGCAGAAATTCGTGCGACAGGTGGTGAACAGCAAGATTAAGAGCAAGGTGTTCTATGATAGCGTGGGAAAATTCATCGTGGAATGCGTCCATCACATGCGGTTCCAGCGCCAGCGTGCCTGGACCGAGAGTCATCGGGCAGATGATGTGCTCGATTGGGCTCCCTTCAAGCGGATGGATGAACTGGTGTGGCTCCCTTTGCTCGACCAGCTGGAACAGGAACATGCTGAAGATGGGTTCGATAAGCCTTTCTTCCTTAAGCTGATGACTGGAGACGGGGCTTCGAAACCCGAAAACTGGGAAAGGCTGGTAAGAGACTGGAAGGTCTGCATCGACCATCAGGTATTGAACAAGCTGAAGGACTTTATCTCCCTGCGCCAGAACAACTTCGAAACAGGACTGGTGCGCATGATGGACCAGATAACCCGCAACATGAAGACGAAGGGCGTTTCGGAGCAGCGAGCCGTACAAGCCTGGGAACTGATGACGAACGGATGGACCGAAACTGAGTTTGAACGCCGTCTGAACCAGGTGAAGATTCAGGACAAATATCCCGAAATCAAGGAGATTGTGGCAAAGATGGGACGAGTAGCCGATGCTAACGGCAAAGACCGGCTCACCATCGCATCGGGCGTAGAGATGAAGATGGAGCATTCTGCAGGTAGCGATATCGAGGGCATTACCGTGGGCGATGATCTCAACTCCCTTCTCCCCCTCGAACTGGCACAGTACAGCGATGAAGATATGGAGGGCCTCTTTATCTATAAGTATCGCACGCGAAGACTCCAGACCTTCCGTTATAAGAGCGAAATGTCGAAACCATCCCGCAAACTGGGCTTTGCCCATGCCTCCCGCAAGGGTCCGATGATCGTCTGTCTGGATACCTCAGCCAGTATGTATGGCACGCCTGAAAGGATATCCTCTACACTCATCTCTCTGCTGGAAGAAACGGCAGAAGATCTGGAGCGAGACTGCTTCCTGATAGATTTCTCCGTCAGTACCCATGCCATCGACCTGATGGCGAAGCGCAAGGCAGAGCGCCTGAAGAGAATAGGAATCACTATGATGGAATCAGCCGAAGCAGATACAGCTCCGTCCGACGGAGATGGACAGGCGCATACCGGGCGAGGCATCCGACGGCAGCCTACCACAACCCACCTTCCATTTATCGGAGGCGGAACATCGGCAAAGAAGATGATGATCCAGATGTTCGACCTTCTCGACAACGACGGACTCCATTACGTGAATGCCGATGTGCTTTGGATTACCGACTTCCTGATTCCAGATCCGCCACAGCAGCTGTTGTCGAGATTCCGGGAATACAAGGAGACGGGTACCCGATTCTACGGCATCCGTATCGTGCGTGATGACGACAAGGAGCCGAACAGCTGGAAGGAGTACTTCAATCAGATTTACACCATCCGGTACCGCCCGCTGCGAAGATATTAAAGAAGATGTTAAGGCAGAAAAGGGGTATCAGATGATAATAGAGACATGTATGAAATGTATCAAGAACTTTATCATATGTTACATTTGGCGCAAAATTTCGGTTTTGCGCCATTTTTTTGAATTAAAAATTCCTTAAAACGCTTGGTGATACAAAATATATTTGTACCTTTGTGCTCGGAACAATGAATAATTGTCAGCCAAACAAATTTAGAAAAGAATCAATAAATATAAGCAATTTATACAAAAACTTAAGTAATAAACTAAAATTATGGTAAGCAACAACATTCCACAAGTAAAGCTCGGTATTATTGCCGTTAGCCGTGACTGTTTTCCAATCGCGCTTTCTACTCAGCGCCGTGAGAACATCGTAAAAGAGTACAAGGGTGAAATCTTCAACTGCCAGACTACAGTTGAGAACGAGAAAGATATGCTCAAGGCTTTGGGCGAAGTGAAAGAGCAGGGCTGCAACGCTTTGGTTGTATTCCTCGGTAACTTCGGTCCTGAGACTCCTGAGACTTTGATTGCAAAGAACTTCGATGGTCCTTGTATGTTTGTTGCAGCTGCAGAGGGTGACGGCGACATGATCAATGGTCGTGGCGACGCTTACTGCGGTATGCTCAACTGCTCTTACAACCTCGGCATGCGCCACCTGAAGGGTTACATCCCTGAGTATCCTGTAGGTACAGCAGAGGACGTAGCTAAGATGATTCAGGATTTCGTACCAGTAGCTCGCGTTATCCTCGGTTTGAAGGGCTTGAAGATTATCACCTTTGGTCCACGTCCACAGGACTTCTTCGCTTGCAACGCTCCTATCAAGGGCTTGTACGAACTCGGTGTAGAGATTGAGGAGAACTCAGAGCTTGACCTTCTCGTAGCTTACAAGGAGCACGAGAACGACCCACGTATCGAAGAGGTTTGCGCTGATATGGCCAAGGAGATGGGCGAAGGCTGCTACTATCCTGACCTCAGCCGCAGAATGGCACAGTTTGAGTTGACATTGCTCGACTGGGCAGAGGCTCACAAGGGTTCTCGCCAGTATGTAGCATTCGCTGACAAGTGCTGGCCTGCATTCCCAAGCCAGTTCGGTTTCGAGCCTTGCTATGTAAACAGCCGTCTCGTTAGCCGCGGCATTCCTGTAGCTTGCGAGGTAGATGTCTATGGTGCGCTCTCTGAGTACATCGGTATGTGTGCTTCTGACGATACCGTTACATTGCTCGATATCAATAACTCTGTTCCTCAGTATATCTATGATGAGGACATCAAGGGCAAGTATGATTATAAGTTGACTGATACCTTCATGGGCTTCCACTGCGGTAACACTCCACAGTGCAAGATGTGCTCTAGCCGTAAGATTAAGTATCAGCTCATCCAGAACCGTTTGTTGGAGAATGGTGGTAAACCAGACTTCACCCGTGGTACTTTGGAGGGTGATATCGCAGCTTCTGACATCACATTCTACCGTCTGCAGTGCGATTCTGAGGGCAACCTCCGCAGCTACATCGCAGAGGGTGAGGTTCTCGATGTTCCTACCCGTTCATTCGGTGGTATCGGTATCTTCGCCATCAACGAGATGGGCCGCTTCTATCGTCACGTATTGATTCAGAAGGGTTATCCACACCACGGAGCCGTAGCATTCTCTCACGTAGGTAAGACCTTGTTCGAGGTATTCAAGTATCTCGGCATCAAGGATATCGCTTACAACCAGCCAGCTAGCCTGCCTTACCCAACAGAGAATCCTTGGAAGTAAATTGAGTGAAGAGAGAAGAGTGAAGAAACAAAGTTCGGCGGCCGAAGGGTAAGCCAATTCATTTGCTCTTCTTTCTGAACTGAGTTCATAAAAGATAAGGGCGATTGCTTATCCCTTGTGTGGGGAATAGCAATCGCCCTTTTTATGTTTTCTTGGAAGGAGATTACCTGATGATAATCTCCTTTACGAATGGTTTGCTTATTTCGTATTTTCCAACGCTTCCTGTTTCTGCGGAATCACCACCGAAGCCCCGATGCTGACGAGCAGTACGAGGATGATGAATACCAGCGAACTGACAGCATCAATCTCGAAGAAATCGTGGATGAGCATCTTCACACCGATGAACACCAGCAGCACACTCACACCCACCTTCAGATAGCGGAACTTGTCTGCTATCGCTGCCAGCAGGAAGAAGAGGGCACGCAAGCCCAGGATGGCGAAGATATTCGAGAAGAACACCACGAACGGGTCGAGCGATACCGAGAATACGGCTGGGATGCTGTCGAAGGCGAAAATCAGATCACAGAACTCGATGAACACCACCGTCATCACCAGCGGACCCAGATGCAGGCGCTTCTGCATAAACTTCACTACCGGATGCTCCAGGGCATTGATTTCCTCCTTCTTGTTCCTGTTGAGGAACATCTTGGCACCGCTGTAAACCAGGAATCCTCCGAATACGAGTAATATCCAGGCGAATCGGCTGATGAGCGCAGCACCCGCGAAGATGAAGACGAAGCGCAGTACGATGGCTCCCAGAATACCCCAGTTCAGTACGTGCTGGTAATCTTTCTTGTTTACTCCGAACGAGGTGAAAATCATCATCATCACGAAGAGATTATCTACCGAGAGCGTTTTCTCTATCAGATAACCCGAGATGTAGGAGATGGTCATATAGTGCCGGTATTGCTGCAGACTCCCCTCATAGTCGTTCGGGTCCAGTTTGAGATGCGAAGCATAGCGCGAGGCTATCAGCTTCAGGTCGTCGAAGTTCTCGATGCCGTGCACCATGTCTCCATGAAAATAGATGAATACGGCGAAGGCGAGCGCGAGAATAATCCATACAGCCGTCCATGAACCGGCTTCCTTGATAGACACCACATGTGCCTTTCGGTCGATGACCAGCATGTCTAATACGAGTATGGCGGCGATAAATATCACGAAGCCCACCAAAAACATCGATTCAGTAAAAACATGTTCCATTTTTCTTTATCCTTAATCTATTTAGTATATACCATTGAATCTTAAAATCATTTCATCTGTTAGAAACGTGGGCGCAAAATTAGGAAAAATATCTGGAATAGCGAAGGTTCCGGTGCAAAACTTAATTGATTTTAACTTGAAAGGCAGGAATGTAACAGGTTTGTAATAATGGCGCTGTGAGAACCGGCAAAAAAGGCGTTTTAAAGATAAAAGGGTAAAAAGGTAAAAATGTAAAAAGGTAAAAAGAGCCTAGCGGAATGTTAAGCTAGGGGGCTCTTTTTACCCTTTTACCTTTTAAAGGCTCTTTTACCTTTTCTTAGTCAGCACATAGTGCTTAGCCATGGCGCCTTCAGGCTCGTTGCCCAGCGAATCGGTCATGATGAGGCTGTTGGCATCCTTTATCTTGTAGTAAGATGTCTCGCCGCTCGATGGACGGGTGATTTCTACCACGTTGTTAGCCAATACCTTGAAGATACCGCTCGCTTCGTCGTGACCATCCTTGCGCTCCAGATAGTCGGCTGAGTACTGGTAGGTGCTGTCGGCGTTGAGCGTCAAAACGGTCTTGATGCCCGGACAGTCGGCAGCAGGGAGAGTTCCCTCGTAGGTGCCGGCGATGGAATCGAGAATGACATCGTTGGAATTGAGCGAATCATTTTCAGCATAACTGAGGCTATCCTGGTTAGCCCCCTGGCTATTTGTCTTCTTGCCATTGCAGGAGACAACTGATAATGCAGCGATGACGGCTGCTGTCAAAACTAATTTCTTTTTCATACTATACTGCTTTTTAATTGTTACTTATTTACGGAATCTCTTCTCTTAGAGAGCACTTTCCCCGAGAAGGATTTCTCTTCGCAAAAATAGTGTTTTATTCTGTTATCCGCAAGTTTTACACAGAAAATTATAGAATATTATACTATTTTCTTAATTGATGATGACTGGCACAATCTCTTCTTCGCTAGGCCAATGAGGCAGATAGAAGAGCGGGCGAGGGGTGCCGCCCAAGCCCGTCCAGTCTATCTGTTTCACAAAGTCGAAATCGGGAGGGCCGAAGTCGAAACTTCTGCCGTAGAGCACGATGGCGCCTCTGCCTTCATCTATCTTCCACAAACCGCCCCCGTAGGTGCATTGCTCGCCGGGTGACAGCATGTCACGGTGCAGGTAGACACGCCCGAACTTCAGTACTCCGTCTCTGTTGATAATGAATTTCTGAAACATCTCTATTTCTGGTTTATTCAATGAAATCTGTATTCCGATTGATTCAATGTAATGAGAGAATTATTTCTTCTCCCAAAACAGTTTGTCTATGAAATCATAGCGCTTCTCCATCTGGGCATCAGTTTTTACGACGGTATTCACGTCTATCTGAAGCACAGGGGCTACTGCCTTGCCGTTGGTGGATGGCCACTCAGGCAGACCCAGACCATTCGGATTGCCGGTCTTTACGAAATTGACGTAATACTGGCTGAAGATGTCGCTGATCATATAATCCTCCGGCTGCCAGTTGAACACGTGGTTGGTTGGCAATGTACCCATTGCATACTCGATGTCGGCAGAATGAACGGCTCCCTTGTCTTGTGGCACAGGAGCCGCATCTTCCTTGGCATCTACCACGCCGCCAGCCAATGCAGCCACCTTACCCTTGATGGCCATAGCAGGACGAGGATGGCAATAGCGGTAGCGGTAAACAGGCTGTCCGCCGGTCAGCTTGTGCATGTTGCCCCACTTCCATGTAGAATAATCGAGGAAGATGTCCGAAGCTAGGTTCACGCCCGGCTGCTCCAATACATCCTTATCGCTGTTGATGCCGTAGAGGCGGAAGAGTTCTTCGATGTTCTCTTCTCCAAATGTAGCCTTGGCACCCGCCTTCAGATTCTCGACGGTAGGCTGCTTGCCCATCAATACGGCTGCAGGAGTCATCTCCTGGTTGTTGCCGCCGATAAGCAGAGGCACCTTGGTCTGCTCGCCCTTGGCAAATACCTCTACAGGCTGTTCTTTCATGAAATATCCGTCGATATTATAGACAGGAACCGCTCTTACTTCCGCCAGCTTCATCAATTCCTCGGCAGGAAGGGCACGAAGTTCGTTGAGGTTCTTCATTCCTGCGTTCTTTTTCACCTTCTTTCCGGTTTCCTTACCCATCTTCTCGGCTATTTTCTGGGCAAGCTGCACGCCTTCCTCCTCGGCCTCCTTCAGCGTAGCCACCTTCTTGAATCCCATCACCGAACCGCTGGAACCCATTGCCTGGGCAAAGAGTCCCTGACAGAGAGGGGAAGCCATCAGGGCGCTGACCGACATGGAACCTGCCGATTCGCCTACGATGGTGATGCGGTTAGGGTCGCCGCCGAAAGCCTCGATGTTATCCTTTACCCACTGGATGGCAGCCACCTGATCCATGAATCCATAGTTGCCGGAACCCTTGTAGGATGTTTCCTTAGAGAGCTGTGGGTGGGCGAAGAATCCGAAGATGCCCTCACGATAGTTGGCTGTGATGGAGATGATGCCCTTGCGTGCCATCGCATCGCCCGCATATCGAGGTTCGCTTCCGCTACCCGCCATCAGTCCTCCGCCGTTGAAATAAATGAGTACCGGCAGATGCTCCTTCATGGTCTTTGCCGGTGTCCATATATTAAGGTAGAGGCAATCCTCGCTGTTGGTCTTCGTACCGAAGTTCATATCGCCGAAGAGAGGTTCCTGCATCGGGTTCGGTCCGAACTCCTTGGCCTCGCGAACGCCCTGCCATTTCTGTACAGGCTGCGGAGCCTTCCAGCGGAGATTTCCTACAGGAGGAGCAGCGAACGGAATACCCTTGAATACTGTGATGCCTGAGAGGTCTTTTCCTTCGAGGATACCTTTGGCAGTCGTTACCTGAGTCTGCGCCATCATTCCCATACCAGGGAGCAGAAAGGCGATGGATAAGAGTAGTTTTTTCATATCGTAAATCTGTTAGTTTTGCAATAATACTGCAAATATAACAAAAATATCGTTACCTTGTCTTATTCAGTCCCATTTTTTTAATCTTTTTGTAAAAAGGCAATGCTTTCACTCTTCTTTCATTTCTTTGTAACACGATGGCAACATCCTTTAAATACCTTTGCAGCGGTAAAAAGTATTACAGTATTTTTGAAGAAAGAAATGAATAAGGTATTTAGTTTTATTGCGTTGGCATTTCTGGGATGCGGCTCTGCTGCTGCCCAACAGGTGAATGTTTCTAACGTTCAGCGCCCCAAACTGGTAGTGGGCATCGTGGTTGACCAAATGCGATGGGATTATCTCTATCGCTATCAGAAGCGCTATGGTGAAGGTGGATTCAAGCGACTGCTCAACGAGGGCTTCTCTTGTGAAAACACCCGTATTCCGTATGTTCCATCGGTTACCGCCATCGGTCATACTTGTCTCTATACAGGCAGTGTGCCTTCTATCCACGGAATCGCCGGAAACAATTTTGTGAAGAATGGCAAGAAGGTGTATTGTACGGATGATGAAACCGTGAAGCCGGTGGGTTCCAACAGCAAGGCGGGCTTGATGTCGCCTAGAAACCTCTGGGTTACGACTCTCGGAGATGAGATGAAGATTGCATCCAACGGCAGAGCTAAGGTAGTGGGAGTGGCATTGAAAGACCGTGCTTCCATTCTTCCTGCAGGTCATAATCCGAACGGTGCCTACTGGTTTGATGATGAGAGCGGAAAGTTTATCACCAGTTCTTATTATATAAACCAGTTGCCGAAGTGGGTGGACGCGTTCAACAACCAGCATCTGCCAGAGCGTTATCTCTCGGAAAAATGGAACACACTCTATCCTGAGAATACTTACGTTGAAAGTACGGAAGATGAGAACGAGTATGAGGATGGCATCCGCAAGGGCATGAAGGCTACGCTGCCGCTCAATCTTCCAGCCCTTTATAAGAAATATGGTTACAGCATTATCCGCAAAACTCCTTTCGGCAATTCGCTGACGATTGATTTGGCAAAGGCGGCGATAGACGGCGAGCAGTTGGGTGCAGATGATGAAACCGACTTGCTGGCAGTAAGCTGCTCAAGCACGGATTATATCGGTCATCAGGTGGGAACTCATGCGGTAGAGACCGAGGATACTTATCTGCGTCTGGACAAGGCGATAGCCGATTTCCTTTCTTATCTCGATGAGAAGGTGGGCAAAGGAAATTATCTGGTTTTCTTGAGTGCCGACCATGGAGCGATGAACAACGCCCGTTTCCTGCAAGACTGCCGCATTCCAGCGGGTAATTGGGATGGTGATGCGGTGGCTGAGAAACTGAATCAGACCCTGGCTCAGGAGTATCCTAACGTGGGCAATCTGGTGAAGACCGTGATGAACTATCAGGTGTTTTTCAACCGTAACATCATCAAGAAAAACAAGTTGGATTTCGCCAAGATCAAGCAGAGCGTGGTGGACGTGTTGAAGGAAGACTGTTGCGTGCAGTATGCCTGCGATATGGAGAAGACGATGACCGAGAGCATTCCTGAGGATGTGAAGATGCGCATCGTGAATGGTTACAACCGTGAGCGAAGCGGTGATGTGGCTATCGTATTGAAGCCGAATTTCTATGCCCACGGCATGAAGGGAACCGATCATGGTGAGTGGAATCCATACGACACCCACATTCCTTTGATTTTCATGGGTTGTGGAATCCAGCACGGTGCAACCACCAGGCAGACATTCATGACCGATATTGTGCCAACCATCGCCGCCCTGCTTCATGTGCAGGCGCCAAATGGTTGCGTAGGTCAGCCGATATTCTAGATTTTGATTTTATGTTTCTGAGCCCTATTCCGAGATTCCGATTTTGGAATAGGGCTCTAATCGTATTCTAACATCATTATTCTAATCGTATTCTAATATGCTCTTATCGGAAAAATGATTACCTTCTTCGGAAGTATGCAATCTCGGGAGTTGATGCGGATGAACTATACGGCAGCCGCGGAGACTCTGGTGCGCTCTTGGAATGATATAGCTGTAGAAGTTTTGGATAGATATCAATATTTAATAGACAGACAACAAAATAGATTGGCCATTTAATCGTTATATTACTATATATAAAAAGTATAGTTTTATTTTGAGAGTAATATGAAAAAATGGCATTTATGGTTGGCGGTTTCCATCGGACTGGTGGTCATCGTTGGAATGATGATTCGGGAGTTTGATGTGGAAGTTCTGAGCAGGATAGATTTATCTCCCAGGTTCTTTCTGGGGGTAGTAATGGGCGTGTTGCTCTTTGCGGTCCAGAATCTGATGCTCACCCTCCGTTTCCGTCATCTCTGCCAGCGTAAGTTATCCGTAGCCGAGGCGTTTCGCATCAATGTGCTCTGCGAGTTTACTTCTGCCGTCACTCCTTCGGCGGTGGGGGGAAGTGGTTTGGCTTTTGTCTATCTCAATCGCGAGGGAGTTTCTATAGGCAGAAGTATCTTCACCATGTTTGCAGCCTTGCTGGCTGATGAGGCTTTTCTTGCCATCAGTTGCGTGTTGCTCTATTTCTGTGTTCCGTCGCATCTCTTGTTCAGCTTGGTTGATGGAGTGGGGATTTCTGTAGATGCTACGAACGAATGGATTAAGGGCGGAGTGCAGGTTATCTTCATCGTCAGCACCCTTATCGTTGCTGTCTGGACGGCCATCCTCTACCTCTTATTGTTGCATCGTCCTCAGATTCTGGGCTGGGTATTGAAGGGATGCTGCAAGATTCCTTTCCTTCGCAGATTCCTGCCCAAGGTAGAGAAGTTTTCCGAGGAGATGACGATGGCTTCGGAGGAGGCAAAGCTGGAGGGCGGAAGATTCTGGTTGCAGCTGATGGGTTATACTTCCCTGGCGTGGCTGTCGAGATTCGCCATCGTGGTAGCTATTCTCATTGCCTTCCATTGCCAGGGCAACATGCTGGTGGCTTGGTGCCGCCAATGGGTGATGTGGATGATTTCCATTCTGAGTCCTACGCCTGGCGGAAGTGGCGTGGCAGAGTTGATGTTCCGCCTTTATTATTCCGATTTCCTGCCCGATGCCTCAGTAGCCATCCTTGCCGCCATGCTCTGGCGCGCCATCTTCTATTACCCTTTCCTGGTGATGGGCACCCTGGTCTTGCCGAAATGGATTGCTAGAAACTGACATAGAGTCGGGCACTGAGTGCCGTGAAATCTCCATTGTCGTTTTTGATGTATTGGAACGATGGCTGAAGGGATATGGATTCTGTCAGCTGTCTTTTCCAGGTTACTTCCAGCGAATATTCCGAACCCTGCTGGAAGCGGGCGTACTGGCCTGACAAGCCGCACTCGTTCTTCTCGTCCTGATAGGCGCCGCCCAGTTCAGCGTATCGGTAGCAGGCATTCTGATGACTGGTGTTCTCGGAATACTGTACCATGCACGAAATGTTCTTGTCGCCAGCCTTCCAAACGCTCTGCTCTCCGTAAATCCACCAGCCACAGGTTGTTTTGCCCTTGGATTCATCGGCAGAAGCCATTTCGCCATCCTCGTTGATTGGATATTGACGGGTATGGACGGCAGCACCCGCAAAATATTTTCCACCTTTATGTTCATACTCCAACTGCGACATGTTGAAGATTCCATCCTTCTTCGGGCGAACCAGGAAAGGATTGTCGTGGGCTTTCCAGCCATTATATCCTACGCCGTTATACAGACTGTTTCTGAAAGTCCATCCCCCCTTGGTTACATCAAAGTAAAGGGTCAAGCCCGAATACGGATAGTTGGCTATCGGATAGCTGGAAGCAACCGTAGGAAAAATTCCTTCAGAACTGTTTTGGAAAAGTGCCGTAACGTCAGAGGTAAAGAAATCCTCGTTTACATTCCTCACACCCACAAACAGATGGCCCGAATTCCACTCGTGCATGTAACCCAGCACGGCAAGCATGGCGAAGTTATTATCCGCATCTATGTTCGAAAAGCCCTGCCAGTCGTCAATAATGCCATCGTTGGTCTTTGCCACATGCAGCGTAGCCGCCTCGAACGAATCCTTTCCTTTTCCTATCGGAACACTCAGTTCCAATCTCAGCTGATTGGTCAGATTCGTATTTTTGTTCATGTCCCATTGCCATTCCGAAATATATTGTCCGTTAAAGCTCTGTGCATAAGCAAGGCAAATATTGATGCAGCCTAAAATAATAAAAATAATTCTCTTCATTTCTTAATGTTTTGTATAATTTCTTGTTCACTTGCCCGCTGTCTGCGAGCATCTTTCTAATTCACGCTGCAAAGATACTTGATATTTTAAAATCCTGCAATACTTAATAATTAGTATTTTTATTTAGTCTAAATAGACAAGTGCTCTTTGTTATCCCCATTTATAGGTATTGTGGTTCTCTTATATGGATGGAAGGTTCTGTTCTGTTCTTATTTTTAGGTATTAAACGGCTACCAACAATAATATTTTTTAAAAACTTTGTCTTATCAGATATTATTCGTACCTTTGCATTGTTTAAAAAAGTTAGAAAATGAAGAAGATATTAAATCCATATTTGAACAAGGAGGGTTACAACTGCGTTTGCTGTGCCCCAAACAATCCTGTAGGATTGCATCTTGAGTTTTGGGAAGAGGGTGAGGATGTACTTACCATCTGGAATCCCGGCGAGAATTACCAGGGCTGGATCAACACCCTGCATGGCGGAATCATCAGTATGCTGATGGATGAAGTGGCAGGCTGGGTTATCAACCGCAAACTGCAGACAACGGGTGTGACGATGCAGCTTAACGTAAAGTACAAGAAGCCTGTGATGACTACCGATTCTCAGATTACGGTGCGTGGTCACATCGCCAGTCAGCGCCGCAACATCGTCACCATCCACCTGACTCTGGAGAATTCCAAAGGCGAGGTTTGTGATGAGGGCGAAGCCATCTATTTTACCTTCGGTCCTGATAAAGCCAAGGAGATGGGATTCGACAGCTGCAAGGTAGAGGGGGAGGAATAACTCTCCCCACTTGTTTGTAATGCTGGAGTCTTTCTTGAAGTTTTGAAAGTTCTTAAAGTTGATTATGCTCAGTCTGCGTTTAAGAGTTCCTTGAATCACAATTCCCCAGAAAGCCGTTTCCTGCCCATTTTTGTGGTCTTCATTGATGACCGGCGCCTGCCATCTATTAAGACCAGCCTCGGTCGTCATAGATGACCGACTTTTGGCACAAGAAGGCTGTTCTTTCGATTGCCGGTGCAAAGATACAAAAATTCTAAGCAGAAAGCAAGCTTTTTCCGGTAGAATGTAGGAAAATAGTGCGTAAGTGACTGATGTGTAGGGATATAAGTGTTTTCTGTTTGTGCATCTGATAGCAAAAGTAACCTTGGATTGCTTTTGATGATTGAAAAGCGGGGAAATGTGGGGTGGTGTCATTAAGGGTCAGTGTCATTAAGGGTCATTAAGGTTTTCGGGGGCGCAAATGTCTCTATAGTATAATAATAAATATTATTTATATTATACTATGGCTCTAAATGACATTTGCTTTTTCTTAATGACCCTTAATGACCCTGACCCTTAATGACACGATAGAGCTTCTGAAAGCTATTCTGGAAGAATGTGGTATTGAATGTATCGTATTGATAATCAATTTGATAGTAGCTGGTAGAACTGTTCTGGTTCCCTCGTTTAATGCTATTAAACACACGGAATCGCCTTCGCTCTACCCAAGCTTTTCTTGCTGTTTTACGAGAATCTTGACAAAAATATATCAAGAAATTCCTTGTCTTACCCCTTTCATCCTACCTTTTACCCCTCTTATTTTTGCCTTCTGAAGGGAGGAAAAGTGCCATCGGAACCACTTTTTCTTGCTCCTAAGAGCATTTTTCTCCTTCTTTCTCTGAAAAAAAACAATCCGGTCTTTCTAGCCATTTTAGCTTGGGTAATGTGATTTTCTGTTGACAATGGAGACTGGCTATTTAGGGGATAAGGTCGTTAAGGTCATTAAGGTCAAGGTCATTATCGGTCATTAAGGTTTTCCAATCCCTTAAAAAGTCCTTTACGGTTTATCATGAAAATCACCTTTACTAAAGGGGGGTATGGGGTAAAATCCATGTTTTATAAGGCTAAAATCCAGCTTTTTTCAGAAAAGTGTGGTTTCCAACCCCTATTTTCATAGGAAAAGTGTAGTTTTCAGCCCTCGTTTTTATAGGAAAAGTGTGTTTTTATTTGGCTATTTCGTAGGAAAAGTGTATATTTGCACCGTTGAAATCATAGGAAAAGTGTATTTATGCTGTATAGAAAGATAGATAAATATATCGTAAGTCATTTACAATCAGGGTCTGATAAGATTCTGATTGTTGATGGTGCACGCCAAATCGGAAAGTCGTACATCATCCGTGAAATCGGAAAGAAGCTTTTTCCAAACTATATTGAGGTGAATATGGAGACAGATAAGCTTGGAGACCGGACTTTTGCTGATGCCAGGACGGTAGATGATTTCTATTTGGCTTTGAGTGCGCTGGCAGGTGATAGGATGAAGGAAAAGGATAACACCTTGGTGTTTATTGATGAGATTCAGGCCTACGACCACCTGCTTACTTTGCTCAAGTTCTTGCGCGAAGATAATAAGTTTACTTATATTGCCAGCGGCTCGTTGCTGGGTGTTACGCTCAAGACTACCTCTTCTGTTCCTTTGGGCAGTATCATCATCCGCCACATGTATCCGTTGGACTTTGAGGAGTTCTTGATAGCAAATGGAATCGGTCAACTGGTGCTTGATACGATTCGCAAGAAGTTTGCGGCAAGGGAGTCGATGCCGGAAGCCATTCACAACAAACTGCTTGATTTGTTCAAGAAGTATCTGCTGGTTGGAGGATTGCCAGATGCGGTCAACGAATTTCTGGCAACCAAGAATATTACGACCATTCGTACCATTCAGAATGAAATCCATCATCTCTATGGAGTGGATGCGGCTCGTTATGAGGAGATGCATAATCGCCTGAAGATTCAGCGCATCTACAGTATGATTCCTTCTAACTTGGAAAACAAGAAGAAGCGTGTGGTGGTGAAGGACATAGAGGATAAGAAGGGAAAGCGAATGAGTGATTACGTAGAGGAATTCGACTATCTGATTTCTTCGGGCATTACCTTGGAAGTGAAGGCCATCAGCAAGCCTAGTTTCCCGCTGATAGAGAATAGTGGCAAGAATCTGCTGAAGCTTTATATGAACGATGTGGGTATTCTGACCAGCATTTTCTTTGGCACCAACATCAAGGCGGTGATGGATGATGTGGCAAGCATCAACCTGGGGTCCGTTTATGAGACAGTGGTGGCACAGGAGTTGAAGGCGCATGGCTTCAATCTTTATTATTACGACAACAAGAAGACGGGTGAGGTGGATTATCTGATAGATGACATGGAGCATCTTTCTGTTCTTCCGTTGGAAATCAAGTCGGGTAAGGATTATCAGGTGCATAGTGCCTTAGATAAATTCTTACAAATTAAAGAATACAACATCCAACAAGCCTTCGTGCTCTCGAATGCCCAGCAGGTGGAGGTGAAGGACGGAATAACTTATCTGCCTATTTATTATATAATGTGTATAGAGCCGAAGGAGGCGGAAGATACAATATTTTAGAACGATAATTCCTTATAGGAAATAGATTCTCCCAAAAATGTTGTATATTTGCAGTTGATTTTGAGTGTATTGATATTGCTATCAAATAAAAAGCATTGTTGATATTCGAAGAGATAACAGAAAAGAAAAAATATGATTACAAAAGATAATATACAAAAAGTCCTTTTAGAATTGAAGTTTATTTCAAATCATGGTGTCTATACCAGACATTTTGGGTCAGCTGATGAAGGCTTTGATTTGGAATATAACTTTAATGTGGGTGAATTCATTTATCCGGATGGTGTACAGGCAGATAGAAATACAACGCAAGATGAACATCAAAATGAGAGTTTTGTTGTTTTTGTTTGTGTTGCCCAATTGTTTGAGCGTGGTTATCTTCCTCAACATATCAAGTTGGAGGGAAGAAATTATGCTGGTACAGACAAGGGATACTGTGATATTCTGGTAAGCGATAATAATGGCGAGCCATATCTTATTATTGAATGCAAAACGGCTAATATTGATAAAAAGGAGGATCAGTTTCGTAAACATTGGGCGAGGACTATGCGTGATGGCGACCAATTGTTTCGTTATTTCAATACTTATCGTAAAGCCCAATATCTTTGTATGTATGCGGCGGATTGTCCTGAATACAGAAAGAAAGGGGATATAATATATCGTCTTGAAATCAACTATCATATTATTTCTTTGGTTGATAATGAGGAATATCTGCAGACGGATAATAAACTCCATAGTTTCCAGGAAATGCGAGAGCAGCAAGGCGGAAGTGAAGACTTTTTTAATGTTTGGAAGCAGACGTATAAACAGGATTTTACAACTCGTGGTTTGTTTGAAGAAGGTATTGATGCTTTCAACATAGGAAAGAAGAGTTATGGCGTAAATGATTTGAAGACTATTGATGAATACTCATTGGATAAGAAATACAATGAGTTTGCATTAATATTGCGTAAACATACCATTTCAAGCCATGAGAATGCCTTTGACAAATTGGTGAATCTTTTCCTGGCGAAAATCATAGATGAGCGTTATCATTCTAATGAACTTCAGTTACTTTGGAAGGGTGCGGCTTATGATGATTATTTTTCGTTGCAAGACCGTTTGATCAATTTGTATAAAAGAGGAATGAAGGAGTTCTTCGATGATGAGGTGGCTTCGGTAGAAAATGCAGAAATAGAAAATGCGTTTAAATTTCTTACATCTAAAGCTGATGAAGCAAGGGATACGATTAAAAGGTATTTCCGTAAATTGAAATATTTCAATAACAACCCTTTTGCCTTCCTCGATGTGCATAATGAGCAGTTGTTCTATAAGAATGCTGTCATATTGAAGGATACCATCAGTATGTTGCAGGATATTTATTTGACTAAAAATACGGATAACCAGTTTTTGGGAGATCTTTTCGAGGGTTTCCTTAATCGTGGTGTGCACCAAAGTGAAGGTCAGTTTTTTACGCCAATTCCTATAGTTCGTTTTTTGGTTTCGTCTTTGCCTCTTCGTCAAATTCTAGAAGGTGGTGAGATTCCTAAAGTTATCGATTATGCCTGTGGAGCAGGACATTTCTTGACAGAGTATGCTCGTCAGATCAAGCCGATTGTTGAGGAACTGGCTCATCTTGAAAATATATATGACAAGAGAGCTAAAGACAATAGTTCGTTAATAATTCAATAATGTG
>ULKW01013436.1_pt1 | contig 39657 bp, 32 predicted proteins | sample 1951281 | NCBI WGS metagenome assembly ULKW01 (sample SAMEA4835513, study PRJEB28245) | human gut metagenome | biome: gut microbiome; material: fecal sample | place: Denmark | collected 2008 | reverse complement strand
GAGGTTGGTAACGACGTTTATACAGTAGGTGGTGTGGCTCAGCGCTTCCTCTATGAGGAAAAGTGGAACCAGATTACAAACGATTACTACTTCGGTAATACTGGTACAACCGGTATCTTCGAGAGCCAGTATCCTAACTATGGTGTAACCTGGGAGCGTGCCAAGAAGTTCAACGTAGGTTTGGAGTTCGGCTTGTTCAATGGTATGCTGACCGGTAACTTCGACTACTTCGTTGAGAACCGTAACGATATCCTGACAGAATATTTGAGCCGTCCACAGTGGGTAGGTGTAACGATGGCTGCCGGAAACCTCGGTAAAACTCAGAACAAGGGTTACGAGTTGGAACTCCATCACTTCAATCACATCGGCAAGGACTTCACCTATAATGTAGGTGTTACCTTCTCTCATGCAGCCAACAAGATCAAGAATATGGATGAGCCTGCTTACAAGACCGCTTACCGCAAGCGTGAAGGTCACCCAATCAACCAGTACTTCGGTCTGGTATGCGAGGGCTTCGTAACACAGGCCGACTTGGATAATCCTAACTTCCCTGTATCAACCTACGGAAACGTAAAGGTTGGTGACCTGAAGTACAAGGATATGAATAACGATGGCTTCATCGATGACCGTGATGAGACATTCATCGGCTACAGTGATATTCCAGAGAACACATACGCTCTGACACTCGGCGCCAACTATAAGGGCATCGGTTTCGAAGTAATGTTCCAGGGTGTAGACCATGTATCCCGTTACTACGACAGCGATGCGATGTTCGCCTTCCAGAACAACGGTAAGGTAAAGGATATCCACCTGAACCGCTGGAACCCTGCAAAGAGCGAGGCAGAGAACCTGGCAACAGCAGAATATCCATTGCTCCATTACGGAAGCAACGGTGACCACAACCAGCGCCAGAACTCATTCTTCCTGAAGAACGGTTCATTCGTCCGTCTGAAGAACATCGAGTTGAGCTATACATTCCCTAAGGAGTTGATCAAGCATATCGGTATGAGCAATGTCCGCTTCTACATCAATGCCAACAACCTCTTTACATGGGATCATCTCGACGACTTGGTTGACCCGGAGAGTAACGGTTCAAACCGTTATCCACTCTTGAAGACCGTCAACGTAGGTTTCAATGTCGTATTCTAATTCAAGAACATTCAAAAAGAATCGAAAATGAAGAAATATAGTATATTTGCTTTGGCGCTCGTTATGGGAGCAATGACGCTCACCTCTTGCGAAGACGCCTTTGGCAATTTCCTCGACAAGCAGCCAAGCAATGAGTTGACAAAAGCTGAGGTGTTGGGTAACTTCACTCTGTTGGAAGAGAACCACAATGATACTTACAACTTCCTGCTTCACGGTGCCAACCGCGTGAACAACTCATGGATGGATGCTGCTACCGACCTGGCTGAATCAAGTATCGGTACATCAGGTACACGTACCACATTCAATATCGGTAACTATTATGGTGGTGGCGGTGCAGCAGAGCTGACTTCTCCTTGGGAGAGTCGCTATCGTGGTATCCGCAAGTGCAATATCACCATCAACACATTGGAGCAGGACACAGAGAACAAGCTTCGCCCTGCAGATATTGACGTAGAACTTTACAATTCACGTAAGGCAAACTATATTGCAGAGGCCCGTTTCCTCCGTGCCTATTTCTACTGGGAACTGTTCCTCCGTTACGGTCCGGTGCCATTGGTTACAACCGAGCTCGACCCTAACGGTGACCTGATGACAGGTTATACAGAGCGCCCTGACCTCAAGACCTTCATGGATTATCTCTTCAAGGAGGTAAAGGAATGCGAGAGCAGTCTGAAGACTTACGCAGAGACCAGCGATGCTACCTATGCAGGCGAGGTGAACCAGCCTACAGCACGTGCCCTCTATGTTCGCATGATGCTCTACATGGCAAGTCCACGTTACTCAGCACAGAGCGGTGTTACCTGGCAGCAGGCAGCAGACGCAGCTGCGGGCTTCATCGCAGACTATGGTGAAAATTATAGATTGGAAGACCGTACCAACGGTGGTGTAGCAGCCTACAACAATGCCTGGTTGCTCAACACTTATACCGACAAGAACCCTGAGGTTATCTTCTTCCGCAACGATGTAGCCATCGGTTGGAGCGGTATTTCTACTGATACTCCAGTAGGTGAAGGTGGACAGGGTGGTCTTTGCCCAAGCCAGAACCTCGTAGATATGTATGATATGGAAGATGGTTCAGCTCCTTTCAAGCAGTATGATGCAACAGGTGCTCCGGTTTATGTAAACGGCAAGCCTACCATCAACGAAGAGAGCGGTTATACAGAGCAGAAGATGTGGAAGAACCGTGATCCACGCCTCGCAGCTACCGTTCTTTACAATGGTTGTGAATGGGGTCAGGCTACCAGCACCAAGACCAATGTCATTGATGTGGTTTATGGTCATCGCGATAATCCTATCGGCAACCAGAATGCTACTCCAACAGGTTACTATGTACGCAAGTATATTCCTGAGACCATCCTGAGCAGCAACCACAGCGGTACAGCCAAGCGCCTCTGGAAGATCTTTACCTATAGCGAACTGCTTCTGAACTATGCTGAGGCATTGAACGAGGCTGACTATGCAGGCAACAAGACACAGGTTTGCAACCTGCTCGACCAGATTCGTCATCGTGGCGGTATCATCGGTAATGTAGCCGACCGTGCAGACTTGAATTCTCAGTCAGCTATGCGCAACTTCATCCACAAGGAGCGTACCATCGAACTTGCTTTCGAGGAGCACCGCTGGTGGGATGTACGTCGCTGGAACGTAGCAGGCGATGCGCTCGGCCGTGATATCTATGGTGTAGATGTGGCAGCAGATGGCACTATTACCCGTAAGGTAGCCCAGCAGCGCAAGTGGCAAGACAAGTTCTACCTCTATCCAATCCCAGAGGCTGAGGTTTGGAAGATTGGTCAGGACTTCCAGAACGATGGTTGGAAAGAATAACTCTTTTAATGATAGAATCGTATGAATAATATTCAGAATATATATAATAAGGTATCTTCATCAAGCAAAGTCTTGATGCTGAGTGCACTTCTCTGTGCTTCAAGCTCTGTCTTGGCACAGGAGCAGGTGCTCAAAGGCCGAATCGTCAACAGCCAGGGTGAACCAATCCCTGGAGCTGTTGTCAACGTGGCAGAGGAAAGCCGCATTGCCCTGACCGACAAGGAAGGTTACTTTACATTGAAGAAGGTAACTCCTAGCGATGAAATCTGCGTTAGTAGCGTAGGTTACAAGAATGCGCAGGAGAAGGTAACCACTTTTGACGGCACATACGTCATCAAGATGGAAGATGATGCTGACGAGTATGAGCATCTCGCTCCTGTTCCTTTCAGCGAGCAGAAAAAGAAAATCTTGACAGATTCCCGTTCGGTTGTTTCAGGCGAGGAATTGCAGAAGCATCCTGTTACTATTCTTCAGAATGCCTTCACCTCAACACTGAATGGTGTGGAGACTTACGAATGGTCTTCTGAGCCAGGATGGTCGGAGAGCTTCCTCTTTATCCGTGGTATCCGTACCACCAACCAGAGTGCCCGTTCTCCACTGATCATCGTGGATAACGTAGAGCGTGACCTCTCCTTCCTCGATGCTTATCCTATCGAGAGCATCACCGTATTGAAGGATGCTGCCGCTTCTTCTATCTATGGTATGCGTGGTGCCAATGGTGTGATTATGGTTACTACCAAGCGCGGTAATGCCGGTAAGACTAAGATTGATTTCACTCAGGAAGTCGGTTTCCAGACCCTCGCCAACAAGATGGAGGTTCAGAACTCTTACAACATGGCGATGACCCGTAACCAGGTACGCTATCTGAGCGGTATGGATCCGCTGTACACCCAGGAGCAGCTCGACAACTACAAGTATGTATGCGATGGTGGAAAGTTTGCTGACGATGATATCCGCAAGTACCAGTACTTCAATACATCTTGGGCAGACCAGTTGTATCGTGAAGCTGCACCGCAGTATCGCACCAACCTGCAGATTAGTGGCGGTAACCAGCGTGCCCGCTACTATGTAAGCTTCTCTTACCTGCGCCAGGAGGGTATGTGGAATACCGAGGGTACAGAAATGAATGATGGTTACAGCACACAGCACGTACTGAACCGCTGGAATCTCCGTTCTAACATTGATATCGATGTATCCAAGTATCTGAACGTATCTCTCGACTTGGGTGGACGTATAGATAACATCTCTCAGCCTACTGAGCCTGTGTTCAACCTCGTTACCTTCGGTGTAATCGAGGCAAACCCTATGGCTCCTACCCATAACCCTGACGGAAGTATCTATTCTTCATCTACAGCCAACAACCCGGTACGTTACCTGGGTGGTTCCGGTTTGGAGAAGAACCGTCGCCGTAACTTGTATTCTACCTTGAATGCCAAGTACGATTTGAGTCCTGTATTGAAGGGCTTAGGCTTGTTCGGTACTGTCAGCTTCGATGCATACGAGACTTTCGAGTCAACACAGACTGCTCAGATGGATTCATGGAACTACGACTACGATAACCTGGCGGTTACCGATGTCAGCCAGTTCAAGTATACCAAATATACAACCAAGGCAGCTTTGAGCAACCCATCAGCTAATCAGCGTGGTTACTACTACAACCTGAATCTGTTTGGTGGTGTAAGTTATAAGAACAGTTTCGGTAAGCACAATGTAGATGCCCGTGCCTTTGCCCGTTACTACCGTAATGAGGAAGCTGGTTCAGATTACTCTACCCAGCAGAGTGCATCTTCAAACCGATATCTGGCATACAACTTCCAGGGAACATACGACTATGCCAACAAGTATATCGCCTCAGTCAACCTCTCTCGTATGGGATGTGACAACTTCTCACCAGACGACCGTTGGGGAACTTTCTGGGGGGCATCAGCAGGATGGGTACTCTCTGAGGAATCCTGGATGAAGAAACTTGGCTTTGTCAATCTTCTCAAGCTCCGTGCTTCTTATGGTGAGGCTGGTCAGTCTTCTACTGGTGCAGGCCGTTACCCATATCAGAGTATCTATGGTTCAGCTACCGGTTACGGTTTCGGTTATAACGGAACTTTTGTGAATGGCTATGCTGAGAGCAAGACCGGTAATGCCAACAGTAAGTGGGAAATCTCCAAGATGGTAAACCTCGGTATTGACTGGAACCTCTGGAACAGCAAACTCTATGGTAGCTTCGATGTCTTCAAGGAGTGGCGTTCTAATATCCTGGTATCCCGTTCAACCGTGCCAGAAACCATACTTGGTGTGCCTGTAGCACAGGATTCATATGGTAAGGTTGAAAGCCGCGGTTACGAACTCGTTCTCGGACATCGTGGCAATATCGGCAAGGACTTCAAGTACTTCATCGAGGGGCAGCTTACCTTCAACACCAACAAGGTTATCGATATCGATGAAACTGCACCAGATGTAGAATGGCAGCGCAAGGCAGGTCATAGAATCTATGACAACACTTCGGTAGCCGAACTCTATGAGCAGGCTCAGACAGGTACCAACCGTGTGGGTGGATGGAATATCTATAAGTTCGACCAGTGGGCTTCAGATCCAAACCTGATTGCAACCTCTCAGCAGGATGCCATCGACCATCCGGAAAAGTATCCATACAATAGTTTCTCTAATGGAGCACAGCAGTTGGGTACAGCGGTGTTCAAGGATATCAATGGTGACCGCGTGATCGACTCAAAGGATATGGTACCAGATTCATACACCATCATTCCTGAGATGATTCCTACCTTCAACTTCGGTTTCGAGTATAAGGGCTTCGATGCCCGCATGATTGTGAATGCTTATCTCCGTCGCTCTGTATTCCTTTCACCAGCTATCAGCTACAGTGGTTGGAGTAACATGGGTACCCACGAGGTAACAAAGGCTTGGGGTTACTATACTGACGACCCTTCTGATCCTCGCAACGTGAATGCTACTTATCCACGTCCTGTTTGGGGTGGATTCGATGCAGTTGATTCAGAACGTGCTACAGGTTCTTATCAGAACAATATTTGGGTACGCAACGGTAACTTCTGGTCTATACGAAATATCGAGGTGGGATACTCTCTGCCATCTAAGTTGATTTCTAAGTTGTGGATGACTAAGTGCCGCGTTTACTTCAGCGCTTACAATATTGCCACCTTCAGCAGTCTGCCAGATGATGTTGACCCAGAGAAGCCATTGAGCTACTGCTGGTGGTATCCAAAGACAAAGTCATTTACATTTGGTATTAACATTGGTTTCTAATCAGTTTTATCAAAAAGAATTATGAAAAAGCTTTTATTAGTAAATATATCGTTGGCGATGCTGACTGTAGGAGGTATGACCTCCTGCAGCGACATCCTCGATAAGGAAGTCGACTTGACTTATACCGACGAGAACATCTACAGCAACTACGACCGTACCCGTGGTGTCTTGGCAAATGCCTATAGCTATTTGCCTGATGCCTTTGCGGGATATACCGATGGTCAGTTCCGTGCTGCTTCTCGTGACTGTATGACCGATAATGCCCTCTCTAAATGGAATGTGCATTACTATCACAGTGTGTTGAACGATTCATATGATGCCAAGAACCACTGGTTTGCTGAGAATTATTGGAGCAACGATCTGAAGGGTATCCGTGTCTGCAACGACTTTATTTCAAAGGCACGTGAGAGCGTCATCGGAAATGCTGAGAAAAGCGGTGACGACAATAAACTCTGCGACCGTTACAAGGCAGAGGCGCGTTTCATTCGTGCCATCCTTCATTTCGATATGATTGGCTATTTCGGTGCAGTGCCTATCGAGAATCATGTGTTGGATAATGCAGAGGCTGCTTCTATCACCCGTACTCCAGCTCCTGAAGCATTGAAATGGGTAGCTGATGAATGCGATGCCATCATCCAAAGCGGTGCGCTCCCATTCCGTTACAGCAATGAAAATGAGAACTGGGGACGTATCAATGGTGCTGCTGTCTATGCCTTGAAGTCAAGAGCATTGCTCTATCGTGCTTCTGCTCTCAACAATCCTACAAATGATGTTACCTGGTGGCAGGAAGCTGCTGATGCAGCCCTTGCTTTCATCAATGCCAATAAGAGTTCTGCCAATCCTTACCGTCTCTACACAACAGACGATAACAACCCTAACAAGAACTACTACGAGTGCTTCACTAGTACTCCTCACTTGAATTCTGAGTATATCCTCAGCCGCAGTGAGTGGAATACACGTGAGATTGAGATGTTCAACACTCCTTGTGGTTTCTCTGGTAATGTGAACTCTAGCGGTCGTGTAAACCCTACACAGAATCTGGTTGATTCTTACGAGACCATCAATGGTCTTCCTATTGACCAGGATCCTTCTTACAATGACCAGGATCCTTACAAGAACCGTGACCCACGTTTGGAGCAGACCATCTTCCATCAGGGAAGCATCTGGGGAGACAAGAGCCAGGATGAGGAGCGTGCCATTGATGTTTCTGTTGGCGGTAAGGACTACGAGACTATTCATGGTGGTACCTCAACCGGTTACTACTCTAAGAAGTTCGTTCACAATATGAGTTTCAAGAACCCTACCACTTATATCACAGCATGCCCTATCTTCCGCTATGCTGAGATTCTGCTCAATGCTGCAGAGGCATTGAACGAGGCAAAGGGTCCTGAAGCTGCCTACGACTATGTAAACCAGGTTCGTGCCCGTGTGGGTATGCCTGCTTACAAGGGTATGACCCAGGAGCAGCTTCGTGAGCGTATCCGCAACGAGCGTCGCATCGAGCTGGCTTTCGAGGATCACCGTTTCTTCGACGAACGCCGCTGGAAGTTGTTTGAAGGCAAGAGTGCTGCTACAGAGAAGAGTGAGCCACGCTACAAGCAGGTTTACAACATCTATAGCGTTGTTGTAACTCCTAATGAGAGCCAGGTATATACTTATCGCAACGATAATACCCATCCTACCCGTGCGTTCTCTTGTCCTAAGAATTATTACTTCCCAGTGCCTGATGACACTTACAAGAAGAATCCTAACTTAGGACAGAATGCAGGTTGGGAACTCTCTGATGCTCCTAAGAAGGACGACACCACTGAGGGTGGCGAGACTACTGAGGGTGAAACAACCGGTAAGTAATCTTTGTCAATATACATTATTATATTTTAGGTGAGGTCTATGGCGAAAACACCATAGACCTTCCTTGGTTTAAAAAAATCATATCTTAAACTTGAAATCGTATGAAGAAGTTATTACTTTCTGTCATGAGTCTGATGGCGATGAACGGAGCTATGGCTCAAACGGCTGTCGGCGAAAATGATCTGGCTAATGCATACGCTACCCAAACGATAACAAGGCGCATCGCGGTGCATGACCCTTCTATCGTGATGGATGTTACGGGCTCTACCACTGACCCTAAATATTATATCTACGGTTCGCATCTGGGCAGAGCCAATACTTATGCTTCGGGCAACTATCAGATATGGAACACCTTCAAAACGGGTGAGGAGAATGCCGGAACCAGCAACAGTCTTTTTGCTGACGTGAATGGTAAATTAGTGAACTTCAAGGACGCTTATTCCACCCAAATGGTGAAGAAGGTGAAGAACTATAAGGGCGAGGAAGTCGATTTTCCTAACTTCGATGCCCATGCCTGGCAGGCGAAAGGCAATAATGTGAAAGGCATGCAGTGGGCACCAGACGTCATCTACAACAAGACCATGAAGAAATGGTGTATGTATATGAGTCTGAATGGCGACAACTGGTGCTCTACCATCGTGTGTTTTATATCCGACGACCTCGAGGGACCTTGGATTTATCAGGGACCAGTGGTATGCTCAGGCTTTTCGGGAAGATATGCCCACAATGGTTTCGCAGCCTCAGGTGACTGGAAGAATACCGACTTGGCGATTGCTACAGGTTGCACATCCCTGCCTCAGCGATACAACACGGACGAATGGAGTCCTTATGGTCCCAACTGTATCGACCCATGCGTGTTCTATGATGACGATGACAATCTCTGGATGAGCTATGGCTCATGGTTTGCAGGCATCTTCATGATTAAACTTGACAAGGAGAATGGTCTTCGTGACTATACTTATACCTACCCATACCAGGTGAAGGGAGTAACAACTACAGCGGGAGCGGCAGATGCAAATGCTACCAGCGACCCCTATTTCGGCAAGAAGATAGCTGGTGGCTGGGGTGTTTCGGGCGAGGCTAGCTATATCCAGAAGGTGGGCAAGTATTATTATCTCTTTATGAGCTATGGCGGCTTGACGGCTGCCGGTGGCTATCAGATTCGTGTTTTCCGCTCTGAGAAACCTGACGGACCTTATAAGGACTGTCTTACTTCAACGGGCATTGATGCCATGTATGGCAAGTATATCCTCAATTTCGGTGGCGATGCCAAGCGCGACGAGGGTGTGAAACTCTTCGGCAACTACCAGTGGGAAACCATGCCTAATGCTGAACTGGCTCAGGGACATAATTCAGCCATCGTAGACCATAAGGGACGAGCACTCATCGTTTACCATACCCGCTTCTTGAACAGAAGTGAGGAGCATGAGGTTCGTGTACATCAGCTCTTCGTAAACCAGGATGGCTGGTTGGTTGCTGCTCCTTACGAGTTTAGCGGCGAGACTTATACCGATAATGATATTGCTACCCGACAGCTCTATGATGCAACAGAGGTAGCGGGCGATTATCAGATGATAGCTCATCCTTACCGTCAGAATACGGCAGCAATGGATTATGAGAAGCCTGTTACCATCCATCTCAATGCAGATGGTTCTATCTCAGGCGAGTATACCGGAAAATGGGAACTGGTGAGCGGTACAAGCTACATCAATCTTACCTTGAAGGGTGTTGCTACAGCCAATGCAGAGGTGAAGTTCAAGGGTGTGCTTACCGAGCAGACCATCGATTATACCAATATCAAAGCGCTCTGCTTTACAGCCCTCAGTTCTTCTGATGGTTTGGCTACATCAGGTGGTGCCAGCTTGCAGACTCGCGGTTTGAGTATCTGGGGAAGCAAGGCTGATGCCAAGGCGGCTATCAAATATACATTGGATAAGACCAGCGTTCCTTTCGCAGATGGTGCAACTTTGAATTCAAAGCCAAAGCTCCCAACAGAGGGGCATCTCGGTGCTACCATTTCCTGGAAGTCAAGCAATCCTTCTATTCTGACCGATGAGGGCGTAGTAAAAGGCAAGGGTAAGGTTACTATGACCATGACTATCAGCAAGGATGGTTATGAATATGCTAAGGATTATACCCTGAACATCGATGCTGAGGCTGAGGAAACGACTCCGGTTTACTATCCTGTTTCTGCACAGAAGAATACAACGAATGCCTATGCCACTAACCTGAGTCAGGATTATACTGTAAAGGCTGGTAATAAGGCACAGTTCAAGTTCTATAACTATACTGTAGGTACAGAGGCTTACAAGAGTTGGGTATTGGGTGTTTCTAACGTTGCTCATGGCGCTACTGGCTATAAGGAGTATGTGATGTTGCGTAATGATAACTGGGAGAATATTACCTGGGACAACACCGGATGTGTCAACGATTACAATTGGGATACATTTGCGAAGGATATGAATGGCTCATTGGTAGATATGACCGTGGAATATGCTGCTACAGGCGCATTCAAGATGACTGCTGTGATTACCACAACGGATAATAAGGTGTATCATTATTCATATACAAAGACTATTACAGATAAGCCGTCTGAGATTAACGTGTTCTTTACCGGTGAGAACTCTTACATCGACGGCTCAAGCCTTTCTACAGGCATCTCGAACCCTATCATCATTCAGAAGAAGAATGATGGCAAGTGGTTCAACCTCTCCGGTCAGCAGGTAGACAAGAGCTACAAGGGTGTAGTGATTGTAAACGGAAAGAAATTTGTGAACAAGTAATCCTCTTATATATAATAAGGTGTAATTATATGAAGATTTCTAAAATACTATTGGGAGCAGCAATGTTCATTGCTGCTCCTGTTGTAAAAGGTGGTTGCCAGATGATGGCACAGAATGCTCCGCAGGAACCGATAGTTGTAGATACTCCTTTTGTCCACGACCCCGTGATGGCGTATGAGAATGGCAAGTACTATCTCTACTGCACAGGTCATGGCATCACGCAGATGACCTCTACCGATCGCAAGCATTGGACTATCGTTCCTCAGGGCGTGCTCAAGAACAGCGAGATTCCGGCATGGACGCATGATAGTGTGCCAGGTTTTACCACGCATATCTGGGCTCCGGATGTTATCCGCTTCAAGAACAAGTGGTATCTGGCTTATTCCTGTTCTACTTTTGGCAAAAATACTTCTGCCATCGGCTTGCTGAGCAATACTTCCTTATCTGATAAGGATGGATGGAAGGATGAGGGCTGCCTCGTCGCCTCTAAGGGCGATAGAGACAACTGGAATGCCATCGATCCGAATTTCATCGTTGATGAGAAGGGAAATCCTTGGCTTACCTGGGGCTCTTTCTGGGATGGCATCCAGATGATCAAGTTGGATAAGAAGACGATGCATGTCAAGAAAGGCGCCAAGCCTCAGACCATCGCCCGCCGTCATGCCGTAGGCGATGCATCAGCAGAACCGAATCCTACTTCTAAGTTTGCCGGTACCAATGCCATCGAGGCTCCTTTCATCATGAAACATGGTGGTTATTACTATCTCTTCGTGAGCTGGGATTACTGCTGCCGTGGCATCAAGAGCAACTATCGTGTTGCCGTGGGCAGGAGCAAGAAGGTGGCTGGTCCTTATCTGGATAAGGAGGGTAGGGACATGCGCAATGGCGGTGGTACGCTGATTCTGGAAGGCGATAAGAAAGAATATGAGGCGATGGGCCATTGCTCTGCCTACTCTTTCCCTGATGGCGATTTCTTCTTCTGTCATGGTTACAGCGTGCCAAAGAATGGCGCCAGCATCCTGGTTCAGAAGAAAGTCAACTGGACGGAAGATGGGTGGCTGACGCTGGAATAGCCTCGATTTTTAAAACACGGACAAATTGAATTTGTCCGGCTCTTTGTCCGGTGGCTTGTAAGTTCTTGAAAATAAGAATCTTGTGAGGATGCGGGCAATTTGTCCGGACAAATTCAATTTGTCCGTTTGTTTTTTTTAGTCCTTTTGGGCTTGAAAACCTTGGGATATGATGCCGAAACCTATGAGATGCTGGGAAGAAACTTATGAGTTATGATGAAAGAAACTATGAGTTGTGGGGGAGAAAACTATGACTTATTTTTTTTTAACAATTCAAGATGAGAAAACGAAAATGCGGAAAAAGTCCCGATAGTGGTGCCAAAAGTTGCTTTTTTAGGCATTTTTGCCACCACTATCGGGCTTTTGGCAAATGAAACTTACTATCATGCGTTATCTTGCCTTCGATACACTCTATGCCATAGTATTTTAGCGTAGAAGAGACTGAAAGATACTGAAACTTGTAAAATAAGGCGTTCTGAATACCCCGAAACATGTAAAATAAGGCACTCTGATGAGTTAAAAACATGTAAAATAAGGCTTTCCTCATTATTTTTTCTTACCTTTGTTCGCCCCGAAAAAACAACGGGATTGGGTTGTGGAAAGGGGGAAAGAGAAAATAGAGATAAATATAAGAAATGAACAAATTAAAAGCTTTATTGGGTTTCGACCCAAAGACTACTACGGTCAAGACTGAGTTGGTTGCTGGTATGACTACCTTCCTGACCATGTGTTACATCCTGGCAGTAAACCCTACCATCCTTGCTACCACAGGTATGGACAAGGGAGCTCTCTTTACTGCCACAGCTATCGCTTCAGCCATCGCCACCTTCCTGCTGGCTTTCATGGCAAAGTTGCCTTTCGCCCAGGCTCCTAGTATGGGACTGAATGCCTTCTTCGCCTTCACCCTTTGTCAGGCTATGGGCTTGACCTGGCAGCAGGCTTTGGCGGTATTGCTCGTAGAGGGTATCATCTTCCTTGCCATCACCTTTCTCAATATCCGCGATAAGATATTGGAGTGTATTCCGAAGAATCTCCGATTCGCCATTTCGGCTGGTATCGGTATGTTTATCGCTTTTATCGGTTTGAAGAATGCGCGCATCATTACTGCCAATGCGGATACTTTCGTGCAGCTCGGCAAGTTTACACCAGTCAGCATCCTGGGTCTCATCAGCATCCTGCTCTGCGGCTGTCTGATGGCGAGAAGAGTGAAGGGCTCTTTGTTTATCGCCATCATCATCTCTACATTGATAGGTATTCCGATGGGCGTAACCCAGTTCTCTGACAACTGGATGCCGGTATCTACCCCTCACAGCATTGCTCCTATCTTCTGCCAGTTCGATTTCACCGGCTTCTTTACTCCTAAGATGTTCATGGTGGTTTTCTCGCTGTTGCTTGTCAACATCTTCGATACCATCGGAACAGTTCTGGGATTGGTTTCCAAGTTGGGTATCAAGGAGAATGAGAAGGGCGAGATTCCGGGTGTGAAGGAGGCGATGATGAGTGATGCCATCGGTACTACAGCCGGTGCATTGCTGGGTAGCTCTACCATTACCACCCGAATGCACAATTTAAGCAAAAGCAACGGAAAGTGAATATGATAGAAATGAACTGCAAGTGGTTGAGAATGAGCAATATTTCATAATTCTGCCAATTGGCTGCAAAGCAAAGCCGAGCAGGATATTGAGTTATTTCAGTTACCAAACCGTTAGCGGTCAGTTACCGAAACCAACACTGCTAACGAGGTGAAAAACAAATAGTTTGTCACCAGTGTTTGTTGCACAGTTCTGCACAACTTTCAATGACGGAGAATGCTTACTGATTGATTATTTTTGCAAACTAAAAAAGTAAGCAGATGAAAGTTGAAAAATTCAAGGTGTTGCTCTACCTTAAAAAGAGCGGATTGGACAAGAACGGTAAGGCTCCCATCATGGGACGCATCACCCTCAACCGAACAATGGCGCAGTTCGGTTGCAAGTTGTCATGTACGCCAAAGTTATGGAATCCACGTGAGAGCAGACTTGACGGCAAGAGCAAGGAGGCTGTGGAAGTGAACGCCAAGATTGACAAGCTGTTGCTGGCAATAAATTCAGCCTACGAGTCACTTGTGGAGCGCAAGACGGATTTTGACGCAAAGGCGATAAAGGATCTGTTTCAATGCAGTGCAGACACTCAGATGACCTTGTTGAAGCAGCTTGACGCCATCATTGCGGACATTGAGTCAAGAATCGGCATCGACTACAAGAAAGGCACGCTGCCAAACTACCAGTACACTCGCCTGACATTGGTATTGTTCGTCAAGAAGCGTTATGGAACTGACGATGTGGCATTCGGTGAGCTTGACGAGCAGTTTATCCGTGAGTACATGGACTTTTGCTTGGACGAGAGAGGTCTTGCACTTGATACAGTCCGCCACTATCTCGCCATCTTGAAGAAGACCTGCCGAATAGCTTTCAAGGCAGGACACTCCGAGCGTTATCATTTTATGCACTTCAAGCTACCTCAAAAGAAAGAGAATCCACCAAAGGCATTGACACGTGAGGACTTCCTGAAAATTCGTGACCTCGAAATACCAGAGCGAAGAAAATCGTTGGCTTTGACCCGTGACCTTTTTCTTTTCGCTTGCTATACAGGCACGGCTTATGCCGATACTGTTTCTATCACGGAAGAAAACCTCTTTCGTGATGAGGAGGGCAGCCTTTGGCTGAAATACCACAGAAAGAAGAACAAGATGCTTGCACGTGTGAAGTTACTGCCAGAGGCGCTTGCCATGTTGGAGAAATACAAAGACCCGACAAGACCTACTCTTTTACCGCCACAGGAATTTCGAGTGCTGAGAGGTAACATGAAAAGTCTCCGAGTACTATCTGGCATAAGTATGGATTTGGTCTATCATGTTGGACGGCACAGTTTCGCATCGCTCGTTACGCTCGAAGAAGGTGTTCCGATAGAGACTATCAGCAGAATGCTTGGTCACAACAACATTCAGACCACGCAAATCTATGCACGTGTCACCCCGAAAAAGCTATTTGAGGATATGGACAAGTTCATCGAAGCCAACAAGGACTTCAAGTTTGTCCTGTAATATTATCACAAAATAAGAAAGGAACATAACAATGAGAAGTACATACAAGCAGTTTTATTATATCAACCGTGGCAGAGTAAAGGCAGACGGAACCACATCTATATTTTGCCGTATCACGATTGACGGCAAAGTGTCAGCCATAGCAACAGGTCTTTACTGTGCTCCCGAAGAATGGGACACGAAAAAAGGTGAAGCCAAGAATGCAAGAGTGAACGGACAACTGCAAGCGTTCAGACTAAGAATTGACGAAGCCTACGAGCAGGCAACAAAGGAAAAGGGCATCGTTACCGCCGAGATCCTGAAGAATGTTATTGTTGATGCAAATACTATCCCGATGACATTGCTTGCCACTGGCGAGGAGGAGCGTGAACGCCTTAGGCTGCGCTCCATCCGTATTAACTCAACATCTTCTTATCGCCAATCTAAGACATCGCAGCTAAACTTGCGAGAGTTCATCGGGTTACGAGGAATGAATGACATTGCATTTGAAGATTTGACTGAGGAATTTGGCAAATCTTATAAGTTGTTCTTGATTGGCAAAGGGTATAGTGCATCCAATACGAACCATAATCTCTGTTGGCTGCAACGCTTGGTTTATATTGCTGTTGACAGAGGTCTGCTGAAATTCAATCCATTGGAAGATGTCGGATATGAAAAGAAAGGCTCACCAAAGCGTAGACATATATCCAGAAATGACTTGCTGCTCATTATGGAGACTCCTATGGAGGATAAGGCTTTGGAGTTGGCACGCAGAATGTTTGTTTTCTCCAGCCTTACAGGTTTGGCTTATGTCGATTTACGTAACCTGTATCCACACCATATCGGGATGACGGCAGACGGTAGAAAATACATCCGTGAGAAAAGAGCAAAGACCAACAACGAAGCGTTCATTCCCTTGCACCCGATAGCTGAACAAATAATGTCGCTATACAATACAGCGGATGATAGCAAACCTGTTTTCCCTCTTTCTTCACGTGATTCCATGTGGTTTGAATTTCATTCACTCGGTGTGGCTTTGGGTATCAATGAGAACCTTACCGCACATGTTGCAAGACATACATTCGGAGTAAACATGGTTACTTCGGGCATATCAATGGAAAGCGTTGCCAAGATGATGGGACATTCCAATCTGCGAAGCACCCAAATCTATGCCGTTATCACCGATAACAAGATTTCCATAGACATGGACAAACTGATGCAACGCAGAAAAACAAAAGAAACTGACCAAAAGAGAAATAAGGAGGACGAAAAATGAACAGAGGAGTTATAACTATCAGCGAGAGCGGAACGGTATCCATGCCGACCGATACTGTATGGATGACCATGCAGGAGATTGCCGACATGTATAATGTATTCGGCTGCTATGTGCGCAAGGCTGTCAAGGCTATATTCAAGGATGGCATTCTGAAAGAGCAGGGTGTACGCCGTCATGTCAGGAAGAACGACCGCATCAGCTATGATGTGTATAGCCTTGAACTCGTCATTGCGGTAGCCTTCCGTATTGACAGCATTGAGAGCCGAGCCTTTCGGGAGTTCATCATGCAGTCCGTCATCGGCAGACAGACAAGCCGCACTAAACTGGTCTGTATATTTACAGAGAATGCAATGGCATAGACCTGCCATAAAGCAACGTTCCTTGGAGGCTTTGCGCCTCCAGCCACTTGGGCGAACCACCGCAGTGTGTTTTAGCATGGTATTAGATTTATACAGGTAACACAAATGATACCCGGCAAACACGACTAACTCGGTATAGCCAATAAAACGAGGCGACAACCTATAACAACCACGCTCGGTAAGTTATACGTTGTCGCCTTGTTCATTTCACCCCACTCATCAAGGACATGTATTTCTCCTACAAGCCCTTCATTCTGTACGCCTCACGATAGTTAGCCATCAGAATCTTCTGAATGTCGGACTCGCGGTAGAGTATCTTTCCGCCAAGCTGGATATACGGGATGACACCGTTGTTTCGGTAGTCCTGCAGGGTTCTTCGGCTCAGTTGCAGCCTGGCACAAAGCTCCTTGTCCGTCATGAAGCGCTCACCGTCAAGCATGGGGCGGTAGTTCATCACGGCACGTTCAAAATTGTCAACCATTCGGTTGAGGTGGTTCACGATGTGGTTCATCCACTCGCTGTTTCTTGTCATTACTTCATTGCTCATAGTTGTCTCGTTTTATTGTTGATACTTACGTTACTCGGTTTACTTGCTGCATTGGATAAAGTGGCTGTTGTATATTGACAGCCTAACCTGTGCGCTTGCGAAAGCGCATGTCCTTTTTCTTGTCCTCCACTACTGCTACGATAGCCATCACGTCCTCCGGCTTGTAGTAGGTCTTGTGGCTGATTTGCGTATAAGCCAAAGTTCCGTTGTCCCGAAGCGTCTGCACTGTCCGTGGGCAGATGTTGAGCGTCTGACACACGTCCTGCGTGTCGAGCCACTTGTTCATGGTCTTGTCCTCACTGCGCTCACGGATTCTGTCCATGCGCTTCACGAAGTTCTCCAACTGGGCATCAAGATAGTTGAATGCCTCTTCCTCGAATACGATGAATCCCATACTTTTCTTTTTTCTAAGTTAATACTATGTTATATGTCGCAAAGCTCCACGCATATGCTGTGCTCCACGTTTGTGAGTGCAAAGATAAGGCACGGCAATCTAAAAACAAGCGTTTTCAATTTCTGTGGCAGTATGTTGCCGGGGTTTGCCGACTTCAACGCCAAAAACAACAAGAAAAACTTGCACGACTGCAACGAATACATGAACAATGATGAGTTGAGAAATACGTTGAAGTTCTCACAACTATCTCGGTATGCAAATAAGCAAGCCACAACTAAATTGCCACGTTACACCCAATCAGTTGCATGGCTGCACTCAGTACACTTACTTTGCACCCGACAATCGGTCAATGGTGCATACCATGACCACTATACCAACAATTTAAACAAGTTAAGCTATGGCAAGAACAAAAGAAACGAAAATGTTTCCTGAACAGCAGGAGAAAATGACACAGGAGGTGATGGCTTCGCTTCACCCATCCACTTATGGTAAAGACTATGCCCAAAAACATAGCTCTTTCTTTGAAGAGGTGGAGAACTCCGATTTAGAAGTTGTGACAGAGAATGTGGCTGCAACAACCTCCAACATGGAGGACGAGCTGACGAACGAGGTTCAATCGCCACCGAATCCGCAGAAGCGCATCAGCGGCAAGCAGCGCAAGGCATCATTGGAGGAGTATCAGCAGACCTTCCTCCAAGTTCCAAGGATTGACGACCGCAAGCCAGTCTTCGTCAGTTCCGATGTACGAGACCGTCTTGATCGAGTCGTCCGCATCCTCGGAGGGAGGCGCATGAGCGTATCGGGCATCATCGAGAACATCGTGCGCCACCACCTAAGCCTTTATGAAGAGGACTTCGAGGCTTGGCGCAAATTGTGAGAATTAAGGTCTGCGACCTTGGACGTGGCTAGCTGAAAGGCTGTAGTTCCAACTAACGTGTTCTGAGAGGGAGCGAGGTTATGTTTTGGGAACCCCAAAACGCCTCGCTCCACCATGAGGGCGGAGAAATTTTGCTCCCGACGGTCGCAGAAAGTGAGTGTATCAACTGTAATCAGTATATAGAATGACAAACATACAGGAACAAGACAAGAGAAAGGGCGGAAGACCGCCCACAGGCAGGGTTCGCAAGTTGTCGAAGTCTGTCACGGTGAAGTTCTCAAAGCCAAGCTACGAGGCTTTGAGACTGAGGGCGAGGAAAGCCAACCGCAAGTTGGCGGAGTATATCCGAGAGTCCGCCTTGAACGGCGAGGTGGTCAGCGGACACAATGCAGAGACGGTAGCCATCGCCAAGAATCTCATTGGTATGGCGAACAACCTCAACCAACTTACCAAGCTGTCGCATCAGAGAGGTTTCCATGAAACCCATGTATATGTGGTGGACTTGTTGAGAAGATTGAAAGCAATCCTTGGCGAGTATCGCCAAGCAAGTTATAAACCGAAGCCAAGCAGTATGGGCAGAAAGGAGGATACCACATGATAGGCAAGCTAAAGAAGGGCAGCTCATTTGGTGGTTGCATCCGCTATGTTACAGGCAAGGACGAGGCGAAAATCATCGTCTCGGATGGTGTGTTACTCGGCACGAATGCCGAGATAACGCAAAGTTTCGAGCTACAGAGGCAGCTAAATCCAAGGATTAAGAAGCCTGTGGGACACATTGCATTGAGCTTCAAACCAGAGGACAAGCCACGTTTGACGGATGAGTTCATGGCTAAGATAGCCCTTGAATACATGCAGATGATGGGGATAAAAGATACTCAATTCATCATCGTAAGGCATCACAACACCGACAATCCACATTGTCATATCGTGTATAACCGCATCAATAACGAGGGCAAACTCATATCAGACGCCCACGATTACAGGCGTAATGAGCAAGTGACCAAGGCTCTAAAATCCAAGTATGGATTGACTTACGGAACTGACAAGAGCAAGACTAACACTCGCAAATTGCGCAATGCGGAGCGTGCAAAATACGAGATTCACAATGCTATTAAAGATGCCTTGAAAGTTGCAGATAGCTGGCAGAAGTTCAAAAATGAGCTTGCAAATCGAGGTGTTCTCTTGGAGCTTGTCTATAAGGACAAGGAGCGGACCAAGGTTCAAGGCATCCGCTTTTGCAAGGATGGATATAGCTTCAAGGGTACGCAGATTAGCCGAGGCTATAGCTTTGGCAAACTGAATGCGAGATTTGAGGGAATGGAGAACCTTGTATCAGCAAAATCCAACTCTACTCTGCAATACGAGCAAGGCGATCACAAGAACAACCAGGAGCCATCCATATCGGAGAGCAGTCAAGACCCTTGGGACGGTCTTTCTTCCATTGGACTTTTTGCTCCTGCCAACGCTCAGACCTTTGAGCCATTCCCAGAGGATGAATCAGCCAAGAAGAAACGCAGAAGAGGCTTTAGCCTTTGATGCAAGTTACAAACTTAAAATGAGAATCGAACATGAAAGAAGAAATGTTGGAAGCCATCTACGGCACAGTTGAGAGATTGGAGCAGAAAGTCGATGAACTTTCTACCTCACCTAAAAATACAGAGGATGGAACCATTTCTGCTCCTGTAAGTGTAGACACAAGCAAACTTGAAAATGCCATCCTTTCCGTATCTGCAAAAGAAGAGGATACTATTGAAAAGTTGGCAAGATTAAGAGACGCAATATGTGTCTATGTAGAGCTTACCAAGAAAGAAACATGTAAAGAAGAACAGCGAAGCAAACTCTTGCTTAATGCGATTAAGCAGTTGAAGCAAGAACAAAATGCTGCTTCAAAAGTTATACAGGACAAACTCCACGTAATGGGCAACACACCTCAAAAGAAGGTCGTCACTCATCGATTCGAGCCTACTTCAAAGTATGTTCTTCTTTTCATTGTTGGCTTGGTTCTGTCTCTTGTTATCTCTATTTGGGGCAATCTTACCCAATGGCGAGAGCACCAAGATTGGGAGGAGGCAGATTTAAAATATCGTGCCTTGCGAATGGCTCTCCCAACTGATGACCAGAATATTCGCTATATAGAAAAGAACTTCTCTGTATGCCGAGACGAAAATGTAATAGATGATGTTAGAAATCGTGTCGCTGTTTACGAGGATTCTATTCGTCGCCACCACGAAATGGTTGAAATGGCAGCTTACAAAGATAGCATGTCAAACATACTTCGAAAAGAATCCGAAATGATAAAGAAAAAGTTGCCTAAGCAACATTAAATCGGGCAAAAAATATAAAAAGGGAGGGCAAAATCCCTCCCTAATAATTTTTACAACTTGCAAGTTTCCTTACATATCACTATTTAGTAGCGACTTGAATAGTGAGACGAGTGTGAGCTATGCGAGCTGTGAGAACTGTGCGAAGAATGAGAACTATGCGAGTAGTGTCCCGCAAGAGAACTCTTTACCATGTCAATGGCTTTCTGCAAAACCAAAGGTTGGTTCTTCTGCTTCTCAATTTGAGTTGTTTCGTCATCATTGCCCAACACGTTCTTGATATTATCAGTAACGTTGGCGCAATAACTTGATGTTGCGATGAATGCCGAAACAAGCAAAAACATTAGTCTCTTCATTGATACCTCCGTTTTTTAAGTTTGACAATATTGTTAACAATTCACTCTGTACATGAATCTGTACATTCGATTTTGTGGATATGTGTACTTATGTTGTTGTTATTTGTAGAGAAGAAACCTCCGCATTCACCTTTAAGTACGCAACCATCACAAACAGGAAGATAAATATCTTTCCATTCACTGATAGATTGTTTTGCAAATGGGCGCAATTCTGGTGGAAGTACACATAATTGAGCATTGTAAATGTATGTTGTAATACCTCTATCATTCAATAGAAGCACTGCTTCTCTTAGCTCATTGTTATAGTCGTATGGGTCTATCCATAAATCTTTTAGATTCGTCTCTGCCAAACCTGTAGTCTCCATCTGCATAAAGGCTACTTGTGTGACAAATGGGAAATTATGGTAGATATAGTCAGCCAACTGTGGCAATCTCTTATAAGTCTGTTTGTGGATAACAACTCGCAAGCCTATCTGTTGTCCAAATTGTGCCAGATTATATAACCCTTGCACTGTCTTGTAAAAAGTCTTGGCGCCAACAATATGATTATGAATAGACGCTATATCCGAAAATATAGGAATGTCTATTTGTAAGTCATGATGGTTACAAGCTGCCAGCTTTGCTGCATAGTCAATATCTGCAAATTTCACACCATTAGAGAGTATGCTTATAGCTGCCTTTGGGCATGATTTCTTTATTTGATGTATAATCTCAAATAATCTGTCCCCAATCATAGTTGGTTCCCCACCAGTAATGCCGACCTCTTGTGTGTTCTTATCGAACAATTTTATTAAATTTAGATTAAAATCTGTCCTGTCTTTTTCCTGCGACACAGGAGGTTGAGGACACATGATACAACGATGATTACAACGAGCTGTTGCAAAGATGGCATTGGATGTAGAGCTGATTTCATAAAGAAAACATATCTTTCCATCCTTTGTGATATTTATCACATCACCTTCATTAAAGTCGGAAATATCATCAACTTGAATATATTGTGCTGATGGTTTGTCTGATGAGTCATGTGTGGAAATGATTGCTTTATACCCTTTAGGTGTGTCCTTTCCATTGGTCACAAGAATATAAGCTGAACGATTAAATATATTCTTACCGTTCAACGTAACCCGTCCAAGAATCTCTTGTGAGTTAGAACAAGCTAATGCCTTTATTTGTTTCATTTTCTCAACCTTTTAAGTGCATCAATAGAGGCTTTGCATCCCATATTTGCTGCCATTTGATAATAATAGATAGCTTTGTTAATATCTTTTTTACAGCCTAAGCCACTTTCATATAAATATCCAAGTCCATCTATTGCATTAATGTCACTTTTACTTGCTGCCATTTCTGTAAAGTAGAACGCTTCTTGATAGTTTGTATCACCACCAAGTCCAAGCAAACAACACCTTCCATACATATACATGCCTCCTGGGTGACCATTCAAAGCTGCTTCGTGAAAATATTTTCGTGCAGAGGCAACATCTTTGGATGTTCCTATACCAAAATAATAGTCAGTACCTAAATTGTACTTAGCATAAACACATCCGTTCTCTGCTGATTTTTTGTATAAAAAGAAAGCTTTGGATACATCTTTAGAAACTACTTCACCATTGTCATAATATAAAGCTAAATCATATTGAGCTAAAGAATAGCCCAAATTTGCAGCTTGTTCAACATAATAAAATGCAGAATCGGCATTTTGTTCTACTCCTTTCCCTTCTCTATAAGCCACCCCTATATTATATTTCGCTTTAGGATGGTTTTGTGATGCAGCTTTTCTAAGCCAATCTATCCCTTTAGCATAATCAGTGGAAATTCCATTTCCAGTCATAAAACATAGACCGACAAAATACTGTCCTTCTGCATTTCCTGCTATTGCATCATTCATGGCAAGGGCAAATCCAGTATCTGATTTGCTCTGTGAAGAACAAGGAATGACTTGTATGATAAGTATACCGATGATGAATAAAAGATTTTTCATATGCGTTGCTTTTTACTTAATCCAAGACCAAAATATTCTGTTTATCTCTGGGTCGTGCCTTTGGAGAAGTTCAAAAAGATAATGCATGATAGCTTTGTTCTTCTTGCACATCTCATTAGTAGGGCGATGTCCAACCATATCTCCCTGTTCCGACATATTTCTTACAGGGTCAGCACCGCAGTAAGGTTGGAATACACATTCAGCGCACTCTGGCAAGCATTCATTACAAGCGTTACTGATAATTTCATGTAGCTTTTCTCCATTGAACATGCTTTGATATGAGTCCACATTCACATTGCCAAGTCTGAAATAATAGTTCTTGAAACGAGCCATCATTCTTCCTTCATCAGCAACGTACACACTACCATCATAATCATATATGGCACCAGCTATGCCAACACCAGCAGGGGATTGTAAGTCGACAAAGCCAGTAGCAAAAGGAGTGAGAATCCTACGAAGAAGCAAGGCAGCATACCCTTCAACAAAGAATGTTCCTTTCTTGTTGAGTTCAATGATATAGTCCAATCCCTCTTTGTAGTTCTTTACGAAGTCTTCTATTGGGTAAGCAATCTTGTCCTTATGCTGTTTGGCAAAACCGTAAGGGTTCAATGCTCTTAAGAAGATATTATGGAATCCTAATCTAATGTATTCGTCTATAATGTCCTTGAATCTTCCAAGGCTATATTTTGAAGTAGTCATTAAAGCGGATGCACATTCATCATCACCCCAAATTCCACGAATCATCTGTAGATTTTTCTCAAAGATTGCGTGGTGGTCAAGATTCTTATTTTGGAGAGGTCTGTTGGTATCATGCAAATCCTTTGGACCATCCAAGGATGTTGAAATCATACAATTATGTTTCTTTAGATACTTAACCATTCTCTCATTGAGCAGGGTGAGATTAGTACATATGACAAATTCCAATTCACGTTTTTTGAATAGGTTTTGCCATTCAGCTTCTTCTATGATATATTTCACCATTTCAAAATCGGTAGATGGGTCACCACCTTGAAACTCAATTTTGATACATGGTGAAGGAGACATGAAGATAGTTTTGACGATTTTCTTTGCCGTTTTCTTGGTCATGTCGGCTGAATGGTCAGTACTTTCATGTCTTTTCACTTGACAATAGATGCAACTTGAATTACAACGCAATGTTGGCACAACCATGTGCAAAGAAGTGAAATCCTCCAAGATACTCTTCTTTGTGCGGAATTTTGTTGCAAGCATTTTTACGACATCATCAACATTGTCGGTTGTGGCGATTTGCTTTGACTCTATGTCGTAGAACAAGTCACTTGTCGGGTCAAGTTCACCCTTGGCGAATTTGTGAAAGTCGTCATTCTTTAGAAATATGTATTCTCCGACATCATTCGATAGAAGATATTCTTCTTCGTTAAATCGAGCGAAACGGAATGGAAGTATTGTATAAGTATTGTTCATTGTTCTATCTTGAAGAATAGTGTGACCGATGAGATACATGAGAGCTATGCGACCTATGGGAATAGTGAGAAGAGTGGCATGACTTCAATAATGGTGCAAAAGAAAATGATGCTTTTTGAAGTATCAAAGGTCGTTTGGCCATTTCTTTTATGTCTTGTTCGCTTTTCTCAATAGGTACTATAGTTTCGGAATAGTCATTGTAAGAGAGTGACGTTAGCAGGAATGTGACGAAGAAAATCAGAAAATGTCTCATTGGCTAACTGGCTTAAATGCTTCCTCAACGATTAAATCACGAATATGGCCATACTTCTCTGTTGTTATCTCACGAAGTTGTTGGTCTATCAAGTCATTGCAGAATTGCTTGACGATATTCTCGTCAAGTCCATCATCTTTTGATTCAAAAGTCACACAAACTTTTTTGTCATCGTTTGGCATTGTGTTTTGATAAACAAAGAACTTGTCTGTGTATCTGTAAATTGTAGCAGTTATAGCCTTTTCACTATATAAGTTCAAGTCAATGGTTACTTGAAAACCACCTTTATCAGTCTTTGTGATTGGAACTTTTATACAACTCATACCAACTATTGTTCTTTTTTGCCAACGGCTACCATATTGGCATGATTAACAAATGATTGGTATATATACATGAAAACGTGGAGCCAGTCCTGTCACTCGTTCCACTTGTTAAGGCCTTCGCATTGCCCTGTTCGTCGAAACGAGCAACGCCGAAAGCCCCACGCCAGTGTAAATATATAGAATGCACCCATAACAACGAACGACAGAATCGTCCGAAGCCAATGAGGGCTGTATATAATACACCTCATGAGGCGTTCCCGTTGCTTTGTCTTTGACGAACAGTTGAGAGTTTGCGAAGTTCTAACAAGTCAAAACCAAAGCGTACAGTTACGCCTTATATGTATATATGTCTGCCCAACCTCTGCCCATTGAGGCTTTCGGTATGGGTATAGACGCCACAAAAATAATACTTTTATTCTGAAATCCACGCTATTTGAGTGTAAAAGTTCAAGTTTAAATCGTAATTTAACATTATTAAACACAATTGTATAAAAGAATTTTACTTTTTAGATTTTCTGTGAGAAGTTAGTTACCTGTAGCCAGTATTACGAGGGCAACTTTTGTGTCGGGAAAGAGATAAAGTCTTAAGATTTTATAAATTTAGAGTAGAATACGTCGTTTTTAAGAAATTAGATTTATCTTTGCAGTCGTAATCAAAGCGTTCTTTGTATATTGCAAAGTTGTGAAAGAAAAAGAATATAGCTCGTTTCTAAATCGTTAGCAGTTACATTCATTGATATACTTAATTCGTTGATATTCAATCAATAAAAGATTTTGTTGTGACTCCTTATGTGGAGAGTGCTTCGGGCGTTGCCGAGGGCGGTAAGTCGGGCTTGACATCTTTCTTTGTGGGTTTGATGTTTATCCTGAGCATCTTCCTGGCTCCAATCTTCCTCCTGATTCCGAGCGCAGCCACCAGTGGTGCCCTGGTAATGGTGGGTGTATTGATGATCGATTCGTTCAAGAAGATTGAGTTGGAGGATATCTCCGAGTCATTCCCTGCCTTTATCACGATGATTACGATGGTACTCTGCTACAGTATTGCCGATGGCATCTGCCTTGGTATTCTGAGCTATGTATTGATTAAGATGATGGTGGGCAAGTTCAAGAATCTGAATCCTACGCTGTATATCCTGAGCATCTTCCTGCTCTTCAATTATGTTTTCGGTTAATTAAATGACAGATAAAAAACGAGGCGGCAATCTGCATCACGCAGGTTGCCGCCTTCTCTTTTCTAACTAACTTTCTTATCAACTATTCAAAATGTTATTACCTATATATGGATTCCAGGGCATCCTGCCCTGGATGTAGTCTGTTATTTCAATCTGATGATATTCAGCGAGCTGGCTGGAATCTCTACCGTAGCACCGTTCTTCTCTGTAGTTACGTAGTTTTCTACAGGATAGATGTTGGTAGGATTGTCGATGGTGTTCTCCTCCAGACCATTCTTGGCAGAAAGGCGGATGAGCTTGCCATTCTTGATTTCCTTGCCCTGAAGATTGATCTTCGCTGTGGTGTGCTCGGTGCTGGTGTTGGCAATCTTAAGAATTACCTCGCCAGTATTCTCATCAAGCGTTGCTGTTGAGAAGATGCCAGGAAGGGTGTTTGCCTTCAACTTGGTAGAGAATATTTCCTTGCCATCCAACTTGGCGAAGATGCTGTCGCCTACTACTTTCAGCTCGATGTCATACCACTTGCCGGTCTCGATGCTGCCTGGGGTAGTAGCTATCTGACTCTTGGCACCATTCACGATAGACTCCACACCGTGCTGGGTATTGTTCCAGCCACCGAGGTTCAACCAGCAGTAGTTGTTCTTATCCACGTAGTTAAAGATGATAAGGAATCCCTCGTTTCCGGCATCCTTCTTCGCGCGTACCTTATATATATAGCCATTGCTGGTAATCTCGCCTGGGTTCAGATGGATGCAGCTTTCTTCGTTGCTGGTCTGCTTGATGAGGCTACCCTCAGTCTTCCACTGTCCACGGATATCGGTAGGCAACTCCTGCAAGGTCATCGGCAGCGCCTTTCCGTTCTCATCGCTGTAGCCCTTGTCCTCGAAAGAAACCTGAGTGCCCCATGTTCCCATACCTACACGGCAGATAGCTGGCTTCACCTGAGTCTGCTCATATTTGTATGGATTCTCCTGGTTCACCTTCAGTACACGGGTACCGATGTTGTTTGCCATCACGTTCTGAACGTAGTAAGATGGAGTTCCGAATACCTTGTCTGAGGTATACTGAATCATATCCGGTGCCCACATACGGTTGTTGAGGTTGGCGAAGATAGGAGCGTAGGATGCCATGGTCACGATGTCAGAGTTGTTCTCGATGCCCATCATATAGACAGCCTCACCGAGTGCTGCATCGAGCGAACCCATATTGCCGAAGCCCTGGGTTACGGCATATTCACCTACATAAATCTCGCTGCCCTTGCGGTCGTAGTTATCATACTTGTTGAAGTTCTCTGCAAACCAGGCTGGGTTGCGGTAGTAGTGCTCATCGAGCAGCTCTACGCTTTCGTTGCTTTCCCACTTAGGATTGTCATCGCCCCAAGCCACCACGTTACCGATGAGGTGCATCTTAGGATATTTTGCCAGAACCGCATCCTTGAACTTCTTGAAGCGCTCGTAGTAATGGTCGCTCTGAGCCGCAGGATCCGGCTGGTTGTTCTCATTACCAATCTCCAGATACTCGATATTGTATGGTTCCGGATGACCGTTCTTAGCACGGAGCGCACCATATTTAGAGGTAACAGGACCGTTGGCATACTCCAGGGCATTCATGCACTCATCAATCCAAGGCTGGATGCTGTCTACAGGAGTCATACCGCCGTGCCACAAACCTACGTTTACAACATAGAGAGGCTTGGCGTTCAGATCCTCGGCAAGCTGCAGATACTCATCGAATCCCATACCGTCGCTGGTACGGTAGCGCCAGTTTACGTTCTTATGGCCCGGACGTTCCTCGATAGGACCGATAGTCTTCTCCCAATGGAAAGCATTCTCAGGAGATTCCTGTCCCTCTACGTAGCAACCGCCAGGGAAGCGGACGAACTTAGGATGGATGTTATAGAGAAGCTGAGCCAGGTCAGGGCGCAAGCCATTCTCGCGATTCTTGAAAGTAGGAGGGAAGAGGCTTACCACATCGAGAACGATGGTACCCTTTCCGTCGGCTACGAGTTCAAACTGAGCCTTGGCATCGTTTCCGTTGGCAGTCAACTCAGCCGTATATTTGGTCCACTTCTTGCCAACCTTGGCATTGAGGGTGGTTTCTGCGTAAACCTTATCGCCCTTGGCGTTGGTGAGGCGAGCCTTCAATCCGCCCTTGTAGCTACCCTTAGCCCAGAAAGAGAGTTTATAGGTTCTGCCCTGCACGGCGTTGATTCCCCAGAAACCCTCATTGATGAGAGAGGCTGTAGCTGCAGGCTTGGCAGCGATGGTAAGCTGGAGTGCCTTGCCCTGTGCATTGTTGAGCAAACCCTTATTGATGAGTTGTGCATTGATTTTTGCACCTTCCTGAGCGGCAGTTTTCCAGGTAGGAATATTCTTGTCATCGTCTTCGAAAGAACGGTTGCTGATGAGTTCGGCATAGAGACCGCCATCTGCAGCATGGTTGATATCCTCGAAGAAGATACCATAGAGGTTAGGAGATACCTTGATACCTGGGTTAGAGGCATCTACATTGATGGAAACCTGTGCGTTGGATGCCAAAGCAGAGGCCAATACTGCTGAAAGTAAAATCTGTCTTTTCTTATTCATTTCTTATTCTTAGGTTTGTTTGTTTACTTGTTGGTTGGCATGAAATCAAGCTAAGTCTGAATTCATGCCGCTATTAATACACAGTTGCAAAAGTACACAAAAAACACAAAGAAGAGGTGGACAAAAAGCGAATTATAGTGTAAAAGGTGGATTTTCTGATGAAAATCCACCTTTTGTTTATTGTTGGTAAATAAAATCGGTTTTAATATAGTAATACCAGTCCGGCAAAAGCCGAGTAGAGTATCATGCGGATAGGATTGATCTTCATCACCTTCACGCCGATAAAGGTGGCAAAGAAGAGGGCGATGGAGATGTAGAAATGCCAGGGATTGGCTGGCGTAGAGAAGTTCTCGCCATTCATCAGGAGCAGGGCTGCGGCTCCTACCAGACCGACAATGGCTGGGCGAAGACCGATGAAGATGCTCTGGACGGCTGAGGTGTTCATATACTTGTACAGTATCTTGCTGATAAGAATCATCAAAACCAAGGATGGGAGTACCAGCGCAAAGGTTGCCATGGCACTTCCGAGTACAGCCATCATGCCACTCATGCCGGCATTATGGACAGCTGTATAGCCACAGTAGGTGGCGGTGTTGATACCGATAGGTCCCGGTGTCATCTGAGAGATGGCAACCACATCGGTAAACTCTTGCATCGTCATCCAATGATACTGCGTAACAACCTGTCCCTGAATCAGGGATATCATGGAATAGCCTCCTCCGAATCCGAAGATGCCTATCTGAATGAATACGATGAAAAGCTGAAGAAATATCATATATATATAATAATGTGTAAAGTTAATAGGGCATTCCTACAATAAGGCGTAGCCCCTATAAACTATTAACTATAAACTTTTAACTAATCTTATTCCGTTGGCTGGATAAACTGTCCATAGATGTAGCCACCTACGGCGGCTGCGATAATCACCCAGATTGGGTTGACGCCCAAAAGCCAGATCAGAAGGGCGGATAGAATAGGAATCCAGCAGTTGACAAGCGAAATACCGGCACTCTTGGCAAGCGAGAATGTAGGTACGGCTATCAATGCTACGACGGCAGGACGGATGCCTGCAAACATGGCAGCAACAACCTTGTTGTCTTCAAACTGATGGAAAAACATGGCTATCGCTAAGATAATAAGGAACGATGGCAACGAAGCGCCGAGGGTGCAGACGATGGCTCCCGGTGTCTTTGCCAACTTATATCCGAGCAGGGAACTCATGTTGATGGCCAAGGCGCCCGGACAAACCTGGGTAGTAGCAATGGCATCCAAGAATTCCTCCTTCGTCATCCAATGATGCTTGTCGACGACTTCGGATTCTATAATAGGAATCATGGCATAGCCACCACCAAAGGTGACTATGCCAATCTTCATAAATGTCTTAAATAATGAAATATACTTCATTATAGTTTATAATTTATAGTTTATAGTTTACGGCAATCTTGCTTTCAACTATAAACTATTAACTTTTAACTATGATTTTACTCTTTCTTCAATCCACTGACGTGCATTGACAAATGCCTCAATCCAAGGAGTAACCTCGTCGTTGCGGCGATCAGCTGGATACCAGGCGTTCTGCCATGGGAAGATGGCACGCTCCAAGTGTGGCATCATAGCCAAGTGGCGGCCATCTGCAGAGCAGATACCTGCTACATTGTAGTCACTGCCGTTAGGATTACCTGGATACTCAGCGTAGTTGTACTTCGCAATGATGTTGTAGTGATCCTCTGGCTCAGGCAAGTAGAAACGGCCCTCGCCGTGAGCTACCCAGATACCGAGCTTATCACCGCTCAGGCTACCGAACATCACACTGTCGTTCTGAGGAATGGTCAAACCGAGGAATGTGCTCTCGAACTTCTTGGATGTGTTGTGGCAGAGGTGTGAACGATGCTTGTGCTCAGGATTGATGAGGTTCAACTCAACCATCAGCTGGCAACCGTTGCAGATACCGAGTGAAAGGGTATCCTCACGGGCATAGAACTTATCGAGTGCCTCTTTAGCCTTAGGATTGTAGAGGAATGCACCAGCCCAACCCTTGGCAGAACCGAGAACATCGGAGTTAGAGAAACCACCGCAGAATACGATGAAGTTCACATCCTCCAGAGTCTCACGACCAGAAATCAAGTCGGTCATCATCACATCCTTTACATCGAAGCCGGCGAGATACATAGAGTATGCCATCTCACGCTCACCATTGGTACCCTTCTCACGGATGATAGCTGCCTTGATGCCAGATGGCTTGCGACGGTTAGCGTCGAGGCTGTAGCTAGCGAGGGTTCCCTTGAAGCCATAACCGAAGTTCATCTCGATAGGCTGCTTCTTATAGTTGGTGTAACGCTTCTTAGCCATACCGTTCATGCTCTGCTTGCGGTCGAGGAGGTAAGATGTCTTATACCAGTCGTCGCGCAAAGCATCGATATCGAACTCGTGCTCGAAGCCTTCCTTCTTGATGATAATCTTGCGGAGCTCAGGAGCTGGATAACCAATCTTGGCATAACCGATACCGTTCTCATCGAAGAATGCTTTCAACTCGTCCTTGTGAGCATCGCTTACCTGGATGACAACACCTGGGTTCTCTGCGAAGAGAGTCTTGATGATGTCGGCATCTGCGATGTCGTGGAGGTTGATCTTCATACCGCCCTCTACGTTGGCGAATGTCATTTCGAGGAGAGTTGTAATCAAACCACCGGCGCTGATATCGTGACCAGCCATTACCCAACCACGGTTGATGAGTTCCTGTACGGCGTTGAAGCAGTCAACGAAGTACTCTGGGTTCTTGACGGTAGGAACATCGCTGCCCACCTTGCCCAGGCTCTGAGCGAAAGCAGAACCACCGAGACGCTGCTCGTCGAAACTGAAGTCGATATGGTAGAGGCTAGAGATCTTGTCGTTAACGAGAACTGGACTAACCACCTTCTTGACATCTGAAACCTCACCACCAGCACTTACGATAACGGTACCCGGAGCGATGATCTTCTCGCCGTTAGGATACTGCTGGGTCAAAGAGAGAGAGTCCTTACCTGTTGGTACGTTTACGTGGATGGCGCAGCAGAAGTCTGACAATGCCTTCACACCCTCGTACAGACGGGCATCCTCACCCTTCTGGCTGCGGCAAGGCCACATCCAGTTGGCTGAGAGGCTGATGCTGTCCATGCCATCTGCCAATGGAGCCCATACGATATTAGTCAATGACTCTGCTACAGAGAGTACTGAACCTGCCTTAGGATCGGCAAGACCAGCCTGAGGTGCATGACCCATTGCTGTTACGATACCCTTCTCGCCACGGTAGTCGAGTGCTACGACACCACAGTCTGAGAGTGGCAACTGAATCTGACCCTGACCCTGCTGACGGGCAATCTTACCTGTTACGGAACGGTCAACCTTGTTGGTCAACCAGTCCTTACAAGCCACAGCCTCCATCTGGAGAACACGCTGCAAGTACTTGTCGAGGTTATCAGCAGAATAAGTTACATCTTCATATTTACGCTCTACGGTCTCATCTACCATCACAGTCTTAGGAGTATGACCGAACATCTGAGCTACATCGAGGTCGAATGGCTTCACGCCGTCAGCCTGCTTGAAGCTGAAGTGAGCATCGCCTGTAGTCTCACCAACCACGTACATTGGAGCACGCTCACGGTCGGCAATCTTCTGAACCTCGCTGATATACTTCTCGTCGATGAGCAAGCCCATGCGCTCCTGGCTCTCGTTGGCGATGATTTCCTTGGCGCTCAAAGTCTTGTCACCTATAGGCAACTTAGACATGTCGATTTCGCCACCGCACTCTTCTACCAACTCAGAGAGACAGTTCAAGTGACCGGCTGAACCGTGGTCGTGGATGCTGACTACTGGGTTCTCATCGTTCTCAACGAGTGCACGAACCAGGTTGTAGGCACGCTTCTGCATCTCAGGGTTGGCACGCTGAACAGCGTTCAACTCGATACCGTTGCTGTAACGGCCTGTATCTACAGAAGAAACAGAACCGCCACCGAGACCGATGCGATAGTTATCACCACCTACTACGACCACCTTGTTGCCCTTCTGTGGCTCACCCTTCTTGTAGTCACGCTTCTTGCCGTAGCCTACACCACCAGCAAGCATGATTACCTTATCGTATGCATACTTCTCACCATTCTCCTCGTGCTCGAATGTAAGCACAGAACCGGTGATGAGAGGCTGACCGAACTTGTTACCGAAGTCTGATGCACCGTTGGAAGCCTTGATCAGAATCTGCTCTGGAGTCTGATAGAGCCACTTACGCACTGGCATGATGTCTTCCCAGTCGCGCTCAACATCGCTCTTGCCGTTGTCATCCTTTAAGCGAGGATAAGCAGTCATGTAGCAGGCGGTACCTGCGATAGGCCATGAACCTACACCACCACCCATACGGTCGCGGATTTCACCACCCGTACCGGTAGCAGCACCATTGAAAGGCTCTACGGTAGTAGGGAAGTTGTGGGTCTCAGCCTTCAGAGAGATAACACTCTCGATATCCTTCACCTGGAAGAAATCGCTGGTAGTCTGATCGGCTGGAGCAAACTGCTCGATAACAGGACCCTGAGAGAAAGCCACGTTGTCCTTGTAAGCAGAGAGAATCTTGTTAGGATTCTCGTTGGTGGTCTTCTTGATCATGTTGAAGAGAGAAGACTCCATCTCCTTACCGTCGATGATAAACTGGCCGCCGAAGATCTTGTGGCGGCAGTGCTCTGAGTTGATCTGTGCGAAACCGAAGATTTCGCTGTCGGTGAGAGGGCGTCCGTTCTCTTTCTCCAGCTTGTGGAGATAAGCCATTTCGTCCTCGCTGAGGGCAAGACCCTCTTCCTCGTTATACTTCTCGAGGTCATCGACGTACTTGATAGGTTCTGGCTGGTGGTTCACGGTGAACACATCCTGTCCGATACCGTTGTACATACGCTGGAGCATAGGGTCGTGCTCAGCGTTTTCGCTATCTACAGGGAAGTACTCCTCGATACGCGAAATGCCGTTAAGACTCATGTTCTGAGTAATCTCAACGGCATTCGTACTCCAAGGAGTAATCATTTCACGGCGTGGACCGACATAGAAGCCCTGCAACTGCTGGGCGTCCTCTAAAGTCGCGTCACCATAAAGCCAACAAAGTTCATTGATTTCGTCCTGAGATGGTTTGTGGTCAATCTCGGTCGCAATCACACTCTTAGATGGAGTTCTAAAAAAAAGAATCATACTTGCTTTCTTTTATATTATTAATGTATTTATTTCTTTTCGAGTGCAAAGATAGTGCAATTTCAAGACACTACAAAATAAAACACTGTTTTTTATGTTTTTTTTGTTGAGATTTGGGCTATTCTTACCTTGAAAGGCTACATTTGGCGGTTTAGCTATAAGAAAAGTGCTTTCTGTTGCCTTTTTTGGTTAAAAAGGTGATAAATAAAGATTTAGAGGTTAAAAATGTCTAAATGCATTTGACAAATATTGTTTATTCGAGTCTTATCTGTAACTTTGCAAGTGAAAGAAGTGAATCAGTTTCTATAATGCCCTAAAATGTAGAAGCTTCCGGATAACGGATAAAAGCCGGGAGAACTCTAATATAATAGGAGGTAGAAAGCGACGTTAAGATATACTATAATCAATTAATAATAACAAGAAAATTTAAATTAGAAAGAATATGAAACAGACAAAGTTAATGGTAATGGCAATGATGGCTGTAGCTCTGATGGCTACAAGCTGTGCAAGTAAGAAGGATCTTCAGAATTGCCAGAATGAGAATAAGGAATTGTCAAGCAACTATCAGGCTACCAAGGAAAAACTGGCAGCTACAGAGGCTAGTCTGGCTGCTGCCCAGGAGCAGCTCGCTACTGCAAAGAGCGATTACGCTAAGTTGCAGAACTCGCTTGACAAGAGTTTGAACAATGCAAGCCAGAACAACGTGAGCATTGAGAAACTCGTTGACCAGATCAACGAGAGTAACCAGTATATCCGCCACCTGGTTGAGGTAAAGAGCAAGAGCGATTCGCTCAACATGGTTCTTACCAACAACCTGACCCGCTCTTTGAGCAAGGAAGAGATGAAGGAGGTTGATGTTCAGGTTCTGAAGGGTGTAGTTTACATCTCTCTGGCTGACAATATGCTCTATCAGAGTGGTAGCTATGAGGTGAACAGCCGTGCTCAGGAAACATTGAGCAAGATTGCTAAGATCATCACTGACTACAAGGATTACGATGTGCTCGTAGAGGGTAATACCGATAACGTACCAGTAAGCACTACAAGTGCCAAGATGAAGAATATCCGCAACAACTGGGACCTCTCTGCTCTCCGTGCAGCTTCTGTTGTTCAGTACTTGCAGGATCACTTCGGTGTAAATCCTAAGCGTCTTACTGCTGGTGGCCGTGGTGAGTACAACCCTGTAACAACTAACGATACAGAGGTAGGCAAGCAGCGCAACCGCCGCACTCAGATTATCATCACTCCTAAGCTCGACCAGTTCATGGACTTGATCGACAAGGCTCCAGAGGAGAAGTAAAAAGACTATTTAAAGGTAAAAAGGTAAAAGGGTAAAAAAGTAAATAAGTAGAGGCATCAGTGAGTTTTCGGGCTCATTGATGCCTTTTTAGGTATAAATATACAGGTTTTATGTTTTAAGTACGTAAAAAAGTGCTTTTTGTTATCATTTTGCTAGAATTATTCTTAATTTCCTTTCTTTTCTTGATTATTTTTATTAATTTTGCAGGCAAAATATCAAGGGTACACTTGGCTGCCCTGATCATTGTACTTTGTAAATTATTAATTATACATTATATTGTGTTATGGAAAAGATTAAGATGACAACTCCATTGGTAGAGATGGACGGTGATGAGATGACAAGAATTCTCTGGAAGATGATTAAGGACGAACTGATTCTTCCTTTCGTTGATTTGAAGTCTGAGTATTATGATCTCGGTCTGCCTTATCGCGACCAGACCAATGACCAGGTAACCATCGACTCTGCTGAGGCGGCTAAGAAATATGGCGTGGCTGTGAAGTGTGCTACTATCACTCCTAATGCACAGCGTATGGACGAGTATAAACTCCACAAAATGTGGAAGAGCCCTAATGGAACTATCCGTAGCATCATGGACGGTACCGTATTCCGTGCTCCTATCACCATCCCAAGCATCCACCCTTGTGTAAAGAACTGGGAGAAGCCTATCACTATCGCCCGTCATGCTTACGGCGATGTATACAAGAGCGTGGAACTTCGTGCTGATGAGCCAGGTACAGCCAAACTCGTGTTCGAGGGTAAGAGCGGCAAGAAGCAGGAGATAGAGATTCATTCTTTCGATGGCGCCGGCGTTATCCAGGGCATGCACAATACTGATAAGAGTATCCGCAGCTTTGCTCACAGCTGCTTCAAGTTTGCCATTGATACCAAGCAGGATCTCTGGTTCGCTACCAAGGATACCATCTCTAAGACTTATGATGCCCAGTTCCGTAAAATCTTTGAGGAAGTATATGAGAGCGACTATAAAGAGAAGTTTGCAGAACTCGGTATCGAGTATTTCTATACATTGATTGATGATGCAGTGGCTCGTGTTATCCGCAGCAAGGGCGGCTTTATCTGGGCTTGCAAGAACTATGACGGTGATGTGATGAGCGATATGCTCAGTACAGCCTTCGGTTCTCTGGCGATGATGACTTCTGTATTGGTTTCTCCTGACGGCAAGTATGAGTATGAGGCAGCACACGGTACCGTGACCCGTCACTACTATCGCTACCTGAAGGGTGAAGATACATCTACCAACCCGATGGCTACAATCTTTGCATGGAGCGGTGCGTTGAGAAAGCGTGGCGAACTGGATGGCATCAAGGAACTTCAGAACTTTGGCGACCAGTTGGAGGCTGCATGTTTCGATACTTTGAATGATGGTATCGCTACCAAGGATCTCGTAAACCTGATGGAAGGTGTTGAGGCTAAGGCTGTAAACTCTGCCGGCTTTATCGCTGCCATCCGCGAGCGTCTGGAAAAGCGATTGGCATAAAAACAATAAGACCTGGGGTGATTAACCTCAGGTCTTATTGTTTTAGTTATTTTTAGTTTAAATCTTGATTCTTTTTCTTGCGTTTACGCAAAGCGTCTGAATAAACCTTAAACAAATCAATGTTCAGCAACTGACAGATATGGTAAAGCATACCCGTATCTATAGTGGCTCTGCCGTATACCTTATATATATTAGTACGATGGCAGCCTAATTGCTCAGCAAGCCATACTGTGGTCTTGCCTTGCTTGTTTAATTCCTCTTTGATGATTTCACCGATTAAGGGAATTGCATTTACTTTATCTTTCATACTCTTTCAGTTGTGTTATATGCTCACTTATAGTTATATCGGGTGCAAAAGTAGTATTTCTGTTTCTAACTAGCAAAGAAACATGTAGCGAATTTGGAACACTAAGTTAAAATGTGTAACAAAATACTCGTTTTTTTATATTTTTTTTCTCTAAAGAACTAAATGTCACGAAATTGTAACTGAATGTAACGCTTATTACGAAAGAAAAGTCGTAATTTTGCAGCGGTATTTTAAATAACATGAAATATGGAAGAGAATATGAAAAGAATACTTGTTGTTGATGATGAGCAAGACTTGTGTGAGATTCTGAAATTCAATCTCGAAACAGAAGGATATGAGGTAGAAACAGCCAATTCGGCAGAAGAGGCTTTGGAGATGGACATCGCTTCGTTCGATCTGCTGCTACTGGACGTCATGATGGGAGGAATGAGCGGTTTCCAGCTGGCTAAGCAGTTGAAGGGCAATCCGATGACAGCCAATGTTCCGATTATCTTCCTTACAGCCCGAGATACGGAAAACGATACGGTGACAGGATTCAATATCGGTGCCGATGATTATATCTCGAAACCTTTCTCTATCCGAGAGGTGATGGTCAGAGTGCGTGCCGTCTTGCGCCGTACGGCTGAACAGGCTGGTGATGCTGATGAATCGAAGATCATCAACTATCAGGGACTGCAGTTGAATCTGGACAAGAAGACGGTGAGCATCGATGGTGAGGCAATCCCTTTCACCAAGACCGAGTTCGAACTCCTGCGTCTTTTCCTCGAAGAGCGCGGCAAGGTCTTCTCACGTCAGGAACTTATCGACCGGGTATGGCCTAAGGATGTGATGGTACTCGACCGCACGGTGGATGTCAACATCACCCGTATGAGAAAGAAGATTGGTAAATTTGCCAAGTGCATCGTTACCCGTCTGGGATTCGGTTATTATTTTGATGCGTAATTAAAATGTTTAAGTTAAATAGTGTAGGTAGGAAGTTGTACTTCAGTGTACTGGCGGTGTTCCTTGTGTTCGCCGTCAGTTTTATCGTGTTCCAGCAGGCACGAGAGAAACAGTATAAAATAGGTACGCTTACTATCAAGTTGGAAAATTATAATGAACTGTTGGCAGAAGATCTGGCGCTCTCTCCTGGTGAAGGAATTATTCTGCAGGATAGCATTCACAATAGGGATGTGACTGTGGCTCATGAGAAGTTGAAGGCTTTTGTACGCGAACATGAAAGCAAGGACCTTCGTGTTACGCTGGTGCGCCCGAACGGTAAGGTGATTTATGACAACATGAGTTCCGACTATGATCAGTTTGCCAACCATGCTAAACGTGAGGAAATAGCAGAGGCCTTGAAAAACAGGGTAGGCTCAAGCGTGGAGCGACAGTCTAAAACCCTGAAGCATGATTATTTCTATGTGGCTTCTTATTTTCCGGAAAGCAAGCTCATCATCCGTACGGCACTACCTTACAATAATGATTTGGCAAAATCGCTGCAGGCTGACCAGCATTTCATCTGGTTTGCCATCGTAGCCGTCATTCTGCTTACCATCGTGCTCTACCGTTTTACGGACCGTCTGGGTAAGAATGTCTCCAAACTGAGCATCTTTGCTTATAAGGCAGATCACAACGAGAGTCTTGAGGTGGAAGATCTCGCCAAGTTCCCTAACGATGAGTTGGGCGAGATAGCCGAGCGTATCATCAAGATGTATAAGCGCATACAGACCACCCGATGTGAACAGGATGTACTGAAGCGGCAGCTTACCCAGAATATAGCTCACGAGCTGAAGACTCCTGTGGCAAGTATCCAGGGTTATCTGGAAACGATACTCGACAATCCGCATATCAACGAAGAGATGAAGTCGCAGTTTCTGCAGCGCTGTTATGCCCAGAGCGAGCGTCTCACCTCTCTGCTCCGCGACATCTCTACCCTGAACCGGTTGGATGACGGTTCGGATATGCTAGATTTCGAGGCGGTAGACATTACGCAGATGGTGAGTGAAATAGCCCGTGAGACGGCGCTGGAAAGAGAGTCACACAAGATGACTTTCGAGAATCTTCTTCCCGACCAGCATATTATCGTGAAGGGTAACCGCAGTCTGCTCTATAGTGTGTTCCGCAATCTTACCGACAATGCCATAGCCTATGCCGGTGAAGGGCGTAAGATAACGTTGAGTGCCAAGGAGCAGGGCAATAAGTGGCATTTCATCTTCAGTGATAACGGTCAGGGTGTTCCTGCCGAGCATCTCTCCCGTCTATTTGAGCGTTTCTATCGGGTAGATAAGGGACGCAGCCGCAAGATGGGTGGCACCGGTTTGGGTCTTGCTATCGTCAAGAATGCCGTTCTCCTGCATGGCGGAACCATCCGTGTAAGCAATCAGCAGGCAGGCGGCTTGAAGTTTGAATTTACGCTTAAGAAATAAAAATGTTTTTTGAATAAAATATTAGGGTGTCCAGTTCTCTGTTCTTAAAAACA
>ULKW01007866.1_pt1 | contig 45044 bp, 39 predicted proteins | sample 1951281 | NCBI WGS metagenome assembly ULKW01 (sample SAMEA4835513, study PRJEB28245) | human gut metagenome | biome: gut microbiome; material: fecal sample | place: Denmark | collected 2008 | reverse complement strand
CAGATTTCGAAAGATTTCTGAGGCTTTTTTGTTCAATAACACTGGCTATTTAGTATAATAACCCTTGCTATATAATATAATAACCCCTCGCTATTTACCATAATAGCGAGGGTATTTCTGCGATATTCTGAGTGTTTTGTCACTGCTTGTTGGTGAATTTCAGATTTTTAGGAATCTTTACCCATTTCCGGTTTCGGGCAATTTTCAGGTTACTTCCTTCTTTCTGCTGCAACTCGTAACTACCATCGGGCAAAGCTATGAGGTCGGCAGTAAGATCTTCGCTCCCGTAATCATTGATAATGGATAGATGAGCGGTCTTTCCTTCTATGTCAGCATCTGTAATCAGCCATTTGCGACTATCACGTCTGTCACCGAAATATCCAGGCATTTCACCGAACAGTTCCTGTCCTGGAACCTTGAGGTTCTTATGGTAGAAGTCTATATTCATATAGACATCATACTCTTTGTTTGTAATCTTCCCCTTGAATAGGGTGCTGTCTGTTTGTGCCATACTAGATATACTAATTAGGCATAATAATGTTGCTAAAATCTTTCTTTTCATCACTTTTTTCAATTAACTGCGACAAAGTTATTCATTTAAATCAAGAAAACTGTATTTTTTATAGGATTTTAATAAGATTAATTCGTTTTTTTGCAAATATTTATTTATCTTTGCGGTGTTTATTGATAATTATATATGGAAAAGAAAAAATTATTTCCAGATTACATATTTGAGTCTAGTTGGGAAGTGTGTAATAAAGTTGGTGGTATCTACACCGTTCTTTCAACTCGAGTTAAGACTCTTACGGAAAGATTAAAGGATCAGCTAATCTTCATTGGTCCTGATTGCTGGGGAGACAAGGTGAATCCTTATTTCTCTCAAGATGATACGCTTTATGCGGAGTGGAAAACAGAAGCTCTGAAAGAGGGCTTAAAGGTTAAAGTAGGTAGATGGAATATACCGGGAGAGCCAGTAGCTGTTTTGGTAGATTTCAATCCTTACTATGCTGTTAAAGACCAAATCTATGGACAACTATGGCAGGACTATCAGGTTGATAGTCTTCATGCTTATGGTGACTATGACGAAGCATCGATGTTCTCTTATGCTGCCGCTCTGGTAGTAGAGAGTTTCTACAAACATGTTGTTGGAAAAGGCAAGAAAGTTATCTATCATGGAAATGAATGGATGACAGGACTTGGTGTGCTCTATGTGAACAAGCATCTTCCTGAGGTGGCTACTGTGTTCACCACGCATGCTACAAGTATCGGTCGTAGTATTGCCGGTAATAATAAGCCTCTTTATGATTATCTTTTTGCCTATAATGGTGATCAGATGGCGCAGGAACTCAATATGCAAAGCAAGCATTCTATAGAAAAGCAGACTGCTAAGTATGTTGATTGTTTCACAACAGTGAGTGATATTACTGCCAACGAGTGCAAGGAATTGCTCGATAAACCGGTAGATTTCGTTTTGCCTAATGGATTTGACAATAGTTTTGTACCTAAAGCAAGTACCTTTACAAAGAAACGTAAGGAGGCAAGAAAGCGTTTGCTAGATGTAGCCAATGCTTTGATGGGTACAGATTTGGATGATGATACGCTCATCGTTTCTACCAGCGGACGCTACGAGTTCCGCAACAAGGGTATCGATGTTTATATTGAGGCAATGAACCGCTTGCTTCGTGACAACAATTTGAAGAAGAATGTATTGGCATTCATTGACGTACCTGGTTGGGTAGGAGATCCACGTCAGGATCTGTTGGAGCGTCTGAATAGCGGTAAGAAGTTTGACACGCCATTGGAGGTTCCGGAGATTACCCATTGGTTGCATAATATGAGTCATGATAATGTATTGGGTATGCTGAAGTACTTCAACATGCATAATAATAAGGAAGACAAGGTGAAACTGATATTCTTACCTTGCTACTTGACAGGCGATGATGGCATTATCAACAAGAGCTATTATGATGTAGTGTTGGGTAATGACCTCTGTATCTATCCTTCTTATTATGAGCCATGGGGATATACTCCATTGGAGGCTGTTGCGTTCAAGGTGCCTTGTATCACCACCGATTTGGCTGGTTTCGGTCTTTGGGCTAACTCAGAGAAGGGAAGTTACAGTGAGATAGAGGATGGTGTGAAGGTTATCAAGCGTACCGACTATAATTATTCTGAGGTAGCTGATGCTATCAAGGATACCGTAGCTAAGTACTCGGGATTCACCAAGACACAGGTGAACAAGTGTCGTAAAAATGCTGAGATTCTTTCAGAAAAAGCATTGTGGAAACACTTTATCGAGTATTACTATGATGCTTATGACTTTGCCCTGCGCAAGGCTGAAGTTCGTATGAAGAAATAATAATCTCTCTCTCTTGATGGCGTAAGCCATAAAACAAATATTTGGATTCTGCAAGAATCGCTATGTTTGCAAGATAGAAAATATACATCTTAAAAATAAAACACAATGAAAATTAAGGCAGACTATGCTAATGCTCCTCAATGGAAGGAGACAACCATTAAATCAAGCCTTCCTAAGGAGTTAAAGTGCTTGGATGAGATTGCTCACAATATGTGGTGGGCATGGAATTATGAAGGTCGTGACTTGTTCAAGAGCCTCGATGCTGATTTGTACGAGAAGTGCAATGCTAACCCTGTATTGCTCTTGGAGCGTTTGAGCTACGACCGCAAGGAGGCTATTGTTAAGGACAAGGAGACAATGGCTAAGGTTAAGAACGTCTATAAGATGTTCCGCGAGTACATGGATGTGAAACCTAATGCTAAGCGCCCATCTGTAGCTTACTTCTGCATGGAGTATGGTATTAACCAGGTGGTTAAAATCTACTCTGGTGGTCTTGGTATGCTTGCTGGTGACTACTTGAAGGAGGCTTCTGACAGCAACGTGGATATGTGTGCTGTTGGTTTCCTCTACAGATATGGTTATTTCAAGCAGTCTTTGAGTATGGATGGTCAGCAGATTGCTAACTATGATGCTCAGAACTTCAACTCTCTCCCTATCGAGCGAGTATATGATGAGAATGGTAACCCATTGGTAGTTGATGTACCTTACACAAACTATCAGGTACATGCATACGTATGGCAGATGAATGTAGGTCGTATCAAGTTGTATCTCCTGGATACAGATAATGATATGAACTCAGAGTTCGACCGTCCTATCACTCACTCTCTCTACGGTGGTGACTGGGAGAACCGTTTGAAGCAGGAGATTCTGCTCGGTATCGGTGGTATGCTCGCATTGAAGAAGATGGGTATCAAGAAGGATATCTATCACTGCAACGAGGGTCATGCTGCTCTCTGCAACTTGCAGCGTCTCTGCGACTATATCGAGGAGGATGGCTTGAACTTCAACCAGGCTCTCGAGTTGGTTCGCGCTTCTTCTCTCTATACTGTTCACACTCCTGTGCCAGCTGGTCATGACTACTTCGACGAGGCTCTCTTCGGCAAGTACATGGGTGGCTATCCACAGCGTCTTGGTATCTCTTGGGATGAGTTCATCGGTATGGGTCGTGAAAATGCAGATGATCACAACGAGCGTTTCTGCCTCTCTACATTCGCATGCAACACTTGCCAGGAGGTTAATGGTGTAAGTAAGCTTCACGGTTGGGTAAGCCAGCAAATGTTCGCTAATATCTGGAAGGGTTACTTCCCAGAGGAAAACCACGTAGGTTATGTAACCAATGGTGTTCACTTCCCAACTTGGACAGCAACAGAGTGGCGTAAGCTCTACGATACATATTTCGACAAGAACTTCATGAACGACCAGAGCAACGAGGAAATCTGGCATGCCATCTACAATGTTTCAGATGCAGAAATCTGGAATACCCGTATGGCATTGAAGAAGAAGCTCGTAGCTTATATCCGTGAGAAGTTCACCCAGACATGGTTGAAGAACCAGGGTGATCCTGCTCGTGTAGTATCTTTGCTCGAGCGTATCAACCCTAACGCTTTGATGATTGGTTTCTGCCGTCGTTTCGCTACATACAAGCGTGCTCACCTGCTCTTCACCGACTTGGAACGCTTGTCTAAGATCGTTAACGATCCTGAGCACCCAGTATTGTTCTTCTTCTCAGGTAAGGCTCACCCAGCTGATGGTGCAGGTCAGGGCTTGATCAAGAAGATTTTCGAAATCAGTCAGCGTCCTGAGTTCCTCGGCAAGATTATCTTCCTCGAGGACTACGACATGACTTTGGCTCGCCGTCTGGTTTCAGGTGTTGATATCTGGATGAATACTCCTACACGTCCATTGGAGGCTTCTGGTACATCTGGCGAGAAGGCTGAGATGAATGGTGTTGTCAACCTCTCTGTACTTGATGGTTGGTGGGTAGAAGGTTACCGCGAGGGTGCTGGTTGGGCTCTTCCTGAGAAGCGTACATATCAGAACCAGGGTTACCAGGATCAGCTTGATGCTGCTACTATCTACAACCTCTTGGAGAACGACATCATCCCTATGTATTACAACAAGAATAAGGAAGGCTTCAGCAAGGAGTGGATCCAGGTAGTAAAGAACTCTATTGCTACTATCGCTCCTCACTATACAATGAAGCGCCAGTTGGATGACTACTATGATAAGTTCTACAATAAGGAGGCTGCCCGCTTCAAGAAGTTGAGCGCTAACGACAATGCACTTGCTAAGGAGATTGCACTCTGGAAGGAGAGCGTTGCAGAGCGTTGGGATGGTATCCACGTTGTATCTAAGGACGACTGCATGCTGATGGCTGCTGAGACTGGTCAGAAGATCAAGGTTCAGTATGTTATCGATGAGCAGGGCTTGAACGATGCAGTAGGTTTGGAGCTTGTTGTATTGAAGGAGCAGCCAGAGGATGGCAAGCAGATTTATGCTGTTTATCCATTCAAGATGGTTGGTCACGAGGGTAACAACTTTACATTCGAGGCTGAGATTGAGCCAATCAATGCTGGTTCATTCAAGACAGGCGTACGTATGTATCCTAAGAATGATAAGTTGCCACACCGTCAGGACTTCTGCTACGTGAAGTGGTTGAACTAATATAATAGCGACATTGTCACATTATAAATATATGAATCCTGTATCTCTTTTTGGGATACAGGATTTTTTTTGTTTGAAATCGAACAATGAACAGTGTTATTGTAGTTGTGGAAAGTAAATTGTGGAAAGTGAATTGTGAATTGTGAATTGTGAAAAGTGAATGTAGATTAGAAACATGGGAAGAATGGAATCATAAAAAAGGAGTCTTCCTTTTTAAAAAGAAAGACTCCTTGTAAACTTGTATGATGATATTTCCTTATACCAGATACTGGGAAGAGATACTCTCGTTATCCTCAACACGGCGAATGGTTTCTGCAAACATATCTGCAATAGAAATCTGCTTAACCTTTGCGCAACGCTTGGTGTAAGGGATGGAATCAGTGAATACTATCTCCTCAAGAGCTGAATCCTGAACACGCTCAGATGCAGGACCACTCATCACGCAGTGAGATGCACATGCACGAACAGTCTTTGCACCAGCCTGCTTCATGATGTCGGCAGCCTTCGTGATAGTACCGGCTGTATCGACCATATCATCAATGATGACAACATTCTTGTCTTTTACATCACCGATAATCTGCATGCTTGCTACTACATTGGCGCGAGCACGAGTCTTGTTGCAGAGCACGAGAGGGCAGCCGAAGTACTTAGCATAAGTGTTGGCACGCTTAGAACCACCAACGTCTGGAGAAGCAATGACCATATCCTTGAGGCGTAAGCTCTGCAGGTATGGCAAAATAACGCCAGATGCATAGAGGTGATCTACAGGAACATCAAAGAAGCCCTGAATCTGGTCGGCATGGAGATCCATGGTGATGAGACGGTCGATACCGGCAACGCTGAGCAAGTCGGCTACCAGTTTAGCGCCGATGCTGACACGTGGTTTGTCCTTGCGATCCTGACGGGCCCATCCGAAGTAAGGAACAACAGCAATAATATTGCGGGCAGAAGCACGCTTTGCTGCGTCAATCATCAGGAGCAACTCCATCAAGTTGTCTGAATTAGGGAATGTGCTCTGTACGAGGAAAACATCGCGTCCGCGGATAGACTCCTCGAAAGATACGCCAAATTCACCATCAGAGAACTTGGTTACAACCAAATTACCCAGTGGGCAACCTAAACTAGCGCAGATTTTTTCTGCAAGGTATCTCGAGTTAGTACCAGAGAATACCAAAAAAGAGTTTTTGTCACTCATTTCTATTAGTGTTTATGTGTATTAATAGTTATTTTTATCTATTTTCATGTAGGGGGATGAATATTTTTTCGGGAACCTCAGTATTAGCTGATAGCCTTTCTCAATTTCTCGAAGTGAAGAATCAGCTCTTTGAAATCGCGCTCGTTGTGAATGTCGAAACGGTTCCAGAGATCTCCACAGATTACTACTCCTCCAAATCCGAGTTCCTTGGCAATCTTGAGATTTTCCAGACTCATGCCTCCCAAGGCGTATACCTTCTTGTCTATGAGTCCTGCCTTGGCTGCATTCTCAAGCTGCAGCAGATTGAAGGAAGACTTTTCATCTTTAAACTCAATACAGTCGAAGATGTTTTTCAGAAACACATAGTTTGATTTCTTCTTCATCTCTTTCAGCATCGAGAGATCTGTGCAGGTGCGACTGAACTTGCCTTTGTATCCATCCGGTACCGGTGCTAGCGGATCGTCTATATGGATTCCTGCTAAATCATACTCCTGTTTGAGGTAATAATGATCATGAACAGTAATCTTGCGAAGATAGTCTTCAGGCAGTAACGTGAGCAGTCGCTCAGCATACATTGGTGACGAACCTGGCTTGAAAAGATGCAGGTTGTCCATGCCCTCGTCGAACAGCGAGGATAGTATTTTATCTTCTTCCACAAAGAATGTGGACTTGGTCATTATTGCTAATTTCATCGTCAAAATGATTTTTATGATGCAAAAGTATTAAAAAAAACGCAAACTAGCAATTATATTCAGGATAAAAAGCTATCTTTGCACCATAAAATTAATATTTATCAAGTTATGCAAGTAAATTTAGCGAATTTTAATGAGATTCATCGACCAATTTACGTTTTAGAGGAAGAACGTTTGCGACACAATCTGTCGTTCATCAGAAGTGTGGCTGAGCGTGCCGATATGGAAATTATTCTAGCTTTTAAGGCTTATGCTCTTTGGAAGACATTTCCGATTTTCAGAGAGTATATTTCTTCGACCACGGCCAGCTCTCTTAGCGAGGCAAAGCTGGCGTATCATGAATTTGGCAGTAAGGCGCATACTTTTTCGCCGGCTTATACCGATTATGAGATTGATGAGATAGCTCAATGCTCAAGTCATCTTACTTTCAACTCGCTTACGCAATATGAGCGATATCATGAACGGGCTCGTAGGGCAAATTCTGACATCAGACTGGGATTGAGAGTAAATCCGGAATATTCTGAAGTCGGAACATTGCTGTATAATCCGTGTGCACCTGGAACCCGATTCGGGGTATCGGCAGATAAATTGCCTCAAACTTTGCCTTCAGATATAGAAGGATTTCATTGTCATTGTCACTGCGAGAGTGGGGCGGATGTCTTTGAACGTACGTTAGCTCATATCGAAGAGAAATTCTCTCCTTGGTTTCCGCAGCTGAAATGGATCAATTTCGGTGGAGGTCATCTGATGACCAGGAAGGATTATGATGTGGAACACCTTATTAATATAATAAAGGGATTTCATCAGCGTTATCCTCATCTTAAAATTATCATGGAACCTGGTAGTGCCTTTGGGTGGCAGACCGGGCCGCTTGTAACTCAAGTAGTAGATGTGGTTGAGGATAAAGGTATCAGGACAGCTATCATAAATGCCAGTTTTACCTGTCATATGCCCGACTGTCTGGAGATGCCGTATATGCCAGCTGTCAGAAATGCAGAAACCCTGGAGGTTGATGATCCGACGAAGGCTCCTGAGGGTGCACATATATATAGAATAGGTGGCAACAGTTGTCTGAGTGGAGATTTTATGGGCTTCTGGAAATTTGACCATGAATTGCAAATAGGCGAGAATGTTATTTTCGAAGATATGCTGCATTACACTACGGTAAAGACAAATACCTTTAATGGAATCACTCATCCATCAATAGGAATCGTACATTTAGATGGAAAATTGGAAACTCTAAGAGATTTCAGCTACGAAGATTATCGCAGTAGGATGGATTAGTATAATTTTCATTTTTCCCGATTTTTCTGCCGGATGAGTTTAAAAATCGGCAAAATAAGGCTTAAAATGTGTGTTTTGCTCACTAAAAAGGGCAAAATGCACATTTTTTTTCAAAAAAATCGAAGAAAAGTTTGGTAATTCAGAAAAAAGTAGTACCTTTGCACTCGCATTCAGAGGAATGCTCCTAAGTAATAGGAAAAACTGCGGAAATAGCTCAGTTGGTAGAGCACAACCTTGCCAAGGTTGGGGTCGCGGGTCCGAGTCCCGTTTTCCGCTCATTTTTTGGAAACAACATCAAGCTTTATCTTGGTTAGATAATTGATGGCAATATACTTGGAGAGGTGGCGGAATTGGTAGACGCGCTACTTTGAGGGGGTAGTGACAATTGTGTCGTGGGAGTTCGAGTCTCCTCCTCTTCACTGGTATTGTTATCTTGCATGCGGAAATAGCTCAGTTGGTAGAGCACAACCTTGCCAAGGTTGGGGTCGCGGGTCCGAGTCCCGTTTTCCGCTCGATTATTTTTTATAATAAACCAAGGTAGGTTTAAGTTTAGGGCCCAAGTGGCGGAATTGGTAGACGCGCACGTTTCAGGTGCGTGTGTTTCACAACGTGCAGGTTCGAGTCCTGTCTTGGGCACAATGTTTAAATTAGCTTAGTGTTGGAGAGGTGGCGGAATTGGTAGACGCGCTACTTTGAGGGGGTAGTGACAATTGTGTCGTGGGAGTTCGAGTCTCCTCCTCTTCACTGGTATTGTTATCTTGCATGCGGAAATAGCTCAGTTGGTAGAGCACAACCTTGCCAAGGTTGGGGTCGCGGGTCCGAGTCCCGTTTTCCGCTCTTTTTTTGAACTCGAGAAACATACCCATTTATGAATTTATATTTAAGATATTTTGATCAGGAGACATTAGTTACTAGTGTTGATGATGCTATTGATTTTTTAAAGAGTATTCCTGAGATTGAGATGGATGCGGAGCTAGAGGCAGATGTTCGTGAGTATGCCGCTAGCGATTTGACGTATCCAAAAAGATATAAGGTACGCCCACGTGTTTATTTTATTGTGATAAAGACTACGGCGCAAACTATGCAGGATTTTAAGGATAAGAAAGCATTGCGTACTCCTACTCCTGCAGAGAGAATGGAGAATCCTGTTGTTGCCAGTTTGGCTCAAGAGGCTCCAGGCTGGTATGAAGGATCACTTGATTTCAAGCGTGTTGTGATGGTACCGGCTACAGGAAAGTTTGAGTACCGTGATACTCATTTCGTTGCGGATGTTAAAGCTGAATCAGGTTTGGATTGTTACAATCGCATCGTAGATTATCTGCGCGATTGTGTAGATTCACGCAGCCAGTTCCCATCTGCAAAAGGTAAGAATTTCCATTTCCGCTATCTGGGAATGTGGAAATAAAATATTCAGAAATTTAAAAGATTCGTGTCATGAACAAGGTTATGCTAATTGGTAATGTAGGTAAAGATCCTGACATTCATTATTTCGAAGCAGATCAGGCAGTAGCTCAGGTCTCTCTCGCAACTACAGAGAAAGGATATACTTTGCCTAATGGTACCCAAGTGCCAGACCATACAGATTGGCACAATCTTGTTTTTTATCGTGGGCTTGCAAAGGTAGTAGAGAAGTATGTGCATAAGGGTGACCGCCTTTATGTGGAAGGAAGAATCCGCTACCGCTCCTATGATGACAAGCAGGGTAGAAGACAATATATTACAGAAATCTATGTAGATAATATGGAGATGTTGGGTACTCGCCCTGCTACTAAAGAACAATAATTATTAATTTTTAGCTCAGAAATTGGATATATCCACCATAACTGATGCCTTCGGTGATGTGATGCTGATGCAGCCTTCCGCCGGGGTTATTGTAGCTGCTGTACTTGCAGCTATATTGTTAGGCATGTCTGCTTTTGCCAGTGGTTCCGAAATTGCTTTTTTCAGTTTATCACCAACTGATGTTGCGGAACTTGAGGATGAAAAGACTGATGCCGATAAGAAAATACAGATGTTGCGTGATGATTCTGAACGTACGTTGGCTACCATTTTGATAACCAATAATTTTGTGAATGTCACAATCATCATGCTCCTTAATTATGTATTCGCAGGAATCGTAGAGTTTGGTCCTAAAGCTTATTGGCTTCAGTTCCTGATTATTACGGTTATTCTTACTTTCTTGCTTTTGCTTTTTGGTGAGATTATGCCGAAAGTGTATGCCCGCCAGGATCCTCTGAAGTTCTGTCGCCGGTGCGTAGGGGGAATTCTGTTTGCCAGAAAGTTGTTTTGGCCTTTAGAAACGATCTTGCTGAAAAGTGGAATTCTTGCAGAAAAGATTATACAGAAGGAAAATCATGTGCTGAGTGTTGATGACTTGGAACAAGCTCTGGAACTGACAGATAAGAATGATATCAAGGACGAGCAGAGCATGCTGAAGGGTATCATCCGCTTTGGCGATGAAACAGCCAAGGAGGTGATGACCAGCCGACAGAATATTGTTGACCTGGATATCCGTAGTTCTTATCCAGAAGTATTAAAGTGCATTGAAGAGAATAATTACAGTCGTATTCCTGTTTATCAGGATAATACAGATAATATTCGTGGTGTACTGTATATCAAGGACTTATTGCCTCATCTTACGAAGTCTTCCAACTTCCGTTGGCAGAGTTTGATTCGTCCTCCTTACTTTGTTCCTGAAACCAAGAAGATAGATGATCTGCTTCGCGATTTCCAGGACAACAAGGTTCATATCGCCATTGTGGTAGATGAGTTCGGAGGAACATCGGGTATTGTTACTCTCGAAGATATTCTGGAGGAAATTGTAGGTGAGATCAATGATGAATACGATGAGGAGGAGAAGTTCTACTCGAAATTAAATTACAACACCTTTGTTTTTGAAGGTAAAACGCTTCTTTCTGATTTCTGTAAAATCCTGAATGTAGATGACGAAGAGTTCGAGGAGGTTGAGGGTGATGCTGATTCTCTGGCTGGTCTGCTCTTGGAAATCAAAGGCGATTTCCCAAGTATGCACGAGAAGATAGATTATAAGAACTATACTTTCGAGGTTATGCAGATAGAGGAGCGTCGCATCAGCAAGATTAAGGTGACGGTACATCCTTTGAAAGATAACGTGGAGGATTCTTCTAAGTAATCATCAGTATTCATCAATATCAGAATATAAAAAATATGGCAGTTGTCAATATACGAGAAGTTTATCCGGGAGTGAGTCTTGGTTTATGGCAGATGGATGAAACTGTAGAACAGTTGTTCGAGCAGTATTCTCATCTGCAGGCTTACCGCTCTCAGTTGGAAGAGAAATATAAGAACGATGGCAGGAAACTGGAGTTTCTTGCCATTCGTGCATTAATGTATGAGATGCTCAAGACGAATGGGGCTTCCAAGGGCTTGCTTTCTCATGCAGGTGACATTACCCACAACGAGGCTGGCAAGCCATTGTTCCGTGGTTATCATATCAGCGTTTCGCATACCAAGGGTTATGCTGCGCTTATCCTTTCCAAAAATCAGGAAGTGGCGGTGGATATCGAATACTTCAGCGATAGGGTAGAGCGCATCGCATCCAAATTCCTGCGCAAGGATGAGAAGGCGGAAGATCTGGATGCCAAGCTGGTGCATTGGTGTGCCAAGGAAACGGTCTTCAAGTTATTCTCTGAAGAAAATCTAATGTTTGAGAATATGCGGGTGAAGCCGTTTGATACGATGGCAGATTGGTCGTGTGATGTGGAGAATCTCAAGAGCAGAAAGATGGCGCATGTAGATTTCGAGTTAACCATGGAATTTGTATTGACTTATGCTGCGTTGTAATATTCTGTCCATCTTCCTGGCATTCAGTCTGTTGGCTGGAGCACAGGATTGGAAAGTAGTGAGAGAGAATCCTCAGAAAACTTTTCCGAAAACCGTGGCTGCGGGCAACTACAGTGGCATTGCTCATCTGCATGATGATATCTATGCGGTGGTAAGCGACAAGTCGGATAGTGCCCTGTACTTCAACTTCCGGATTCAGGTGAATCCCAAGACCGGCGAATTGGAACAGGTAGAGAACCTTGGGTTTACCGAGAGAACAGATGGAACGCTGAACGACGGAAAGTTTTGGCAGGGGCAGGAGAAAGGCTTTGACCACGAAGCCATCGTGAAGGCTTCTGATTCTACCTTGGTGATAACAAGCGAAGGATATTGCCGTTTAAAGGAGTATCCTGTTCTGCCTACTTCGGCTAATGCTCCCAAGATTAGCTATCAGCAGAACCTTTGGGAGAGCAGATGGCCTTCTTCTGATTTTTATCCCAATTATAATTTTGAGTCTCTGGCTTTTGATTCCGTCCGTCAGTATCTCTGGACGATTCCTGAGAGCACGCTCCGCAAAGACGGACAGCCTGCTACTCCTCAAAACGGATTGGCCAACCAGCTTCGTTTGATGAGGTATGATTGGGGAAAGATAAAGGAAAATCGTAATAAGGAAAATAATGGCAAGGAAGACTGTTGCGAGCAAGAGAGTAGCAAGAAAGCCTCTCGTTATATGACAGCCTATGCCTATCAGATGGATCAACCTTCTACCCATAAGAAAGCAGATATCTATGTGATGGGGGTGAGTGAGTTTTGCGCCTTGCCCGATGGTCAGCTTCTGGTTCTGGAGCGTGAGGCCTTTATCCCGAAGATTAAGATTGGGGCTTTCTGCAAGTGTAAACTCTATCAGATTAATCCTTTGAATTCTGAGGAGTTTGCTTTGAAAGAGAAGTTTTCATCAGATACTCCTTTCTTGAAGAAGAGATTGCTCGCGGAATGGAAAACCGGCTTGTCACTTTCCAAGCGTTCCTTTGCCAATTACGAAGGTATGTGTCTGGGACCCAAGTTAGAAGATGGTTCCCAGGTTGTCATCCTGCTGTCTGATTCGCAGGATCAATATGCGGGAGTATTGAAAGACTGGTTCAAGACGATTGTCATCAGAAAGGAATAAAGTTGTTATGTTGTAATCTTCAATCTCGTCCATAACCATCTAGGAATGAGTCGCCAGAGGAAGACGAGGATATCATATCTCCAGTCTATCACCTTAACTTCCTTTCCGTTTTCGATGGCACTTACGATATGCTTCGCCACATCTTCCGGTTTGAGTTGCAGCGGATAGCTGCTGCCTGCGATAAGGTCGGTCTTTACGAAACCTGGTCGGATATCTGTGATGGCGATAGGGAGATGACGCATCCGTGCCTGCTGCGACAGGCATTCCAGATAATGGTTCTGGAATCGCTTGGTGGCAGAGTAGGCAGGTGCAGCACCAAGACCTTTGGTTCCGGCAATGGAAGTGATGCAGGCAATGCGGGCTTTTGAATTGTTCTGATGATGAGTAGCAAACCAGTTGAATGCCGTATCTACCATTCTTGTGAATCCTAAGCCGTTGGTTTCCACAGTCTTCAACTCCTTTTCTATATCCAGCGTATTATTCTGCCAGCCAATGCCGGAACTATGGAAATACAAGTCCATGCCTCCCAATTTTTCGATGAGTTCGAGAAACTGGGCAGGAGCATCGGGAGAAGTTACGTCTATTTGCTGGTAGCAGGTAATGCCGCTCTGCGAAATCAGAGTCTGCAATCTTTCAATTCTTCTTCCGGCAATTCCGACCTGCCATCCTTTTGCAGCAAGCAGTTTTGCCACTTCCATTCCGATGCCCGATGTGGCACCCATTACAATTGCTTTCTTTGCCATATAGTCCTATTATATAAGGTGAAATCTTGATAGTTCTATTTATATAAGGTGAAGTTTGGTCTAAATTTATCTAAATATCTAAATCGCTTTTACTCTTCAGCAAGCCTTCCGCCTTCTTCACGCTTCCAGCTTTCAGTATCAGTTGCTTCACTTTCTCGTAATCCGAATATTCCGGATTGCGTTCCATGAAGATACGGCAGGCGCGGTCGGTGAGTTTATGATTGATAAGCTTGGCGTTCACCATCTTGTTGCCTTCCACCCGTCCTTGTCTTATCTGAAGAGAAGTGCTGATCATATCCAGAATCATCTTCTGCGAAGATCCGGCTTTCATACGGGTACTTCCCGTTACGAATTCCGGTCCCGTGATGACCTCTACAGGATAATCTGCAGCCAGGGCGATAGGAGCGTGGGGATTGTTGACGATGCATCCTGTAGGAATACCTGCCTCCTTGCAATGCTGCAAGATGGAAAGCACGAAGGGAGTAGTGCCGCTTGCCGAGAAACCCAGTACGAAATCCTGCTCTGAGATATGCTTGTCGCAGAGCTGGTGCCAACCATTCTCCAGGTCGTCTTCTCTTGATTCTCTGGTTTGTGTAAGGCAGCCGATGCCTCCGGGGAAGATGGCTTGTATCTGCGAACCGTCGATGCCATAGGTGTTCTGCACCTCGATGGTATCGAGTGTAGCCAGTCTTCCGCCTGTTCCGCAACCGGCATAGAAGAGTCTACCACCCTTCTTCAGCTGCCCTTCGATAGCGGAAATCAGTTGGTTAATGGCAGGCAATGCTTGTTCTATTGCCAGAGCCACCTTCTTGTTTTCTGCATTGATATGAGCGGTGAGTTCATCCACGCTCATTTTTTCGAGATGTTCGTAGAGCGAGCTCTGCTCTGTTATTCTCTTTTCTTCTTTATTTGGCATATTACTTATCTTTAGGGGGTAGATTTAATGTAATGAAGCCTAGATGGTCGCGGAGGCTATGGCTTGCAGTCATCTAGAGAGTTCTATCATGATGAGACCTATCATCCGATGGGTTCCTATTCTTCAGCCAGGAAATAAACCGGCGCATTCCGGGAACCTTCTTTTATCAGAAATCTGGATTTTTCCAGTTTCTTCAACCAGTTGAGTGCTGTCTGTTTACGGATATGAAATTCCGCTTCCAGTACTTTTCTGTTAATGGAACGATTATGCTTCAGATACTCTCTTATTTTCTCCTTCAATGTATCTTCAGAGAAAGGGTAGGAGCGGGAAGTATATTGTGATTTCTCGAAATGGGTATTATATTTCACCTGTTTCAGCAGGTCTGCATTGGGGCGAAACTTGATGCCTCTTACGCTTACATATTCAGCTCTCACTTTATTGTCGGGTTTCAGTTCATCCATATCCAGATCTACCGAGAGCGAGAGATAACCTATTTCCGGAATGTTGATACGTCTTCCATCCTGCAGGTCTTCTTCTATGATATCACGCAGTTTCATGAGTACGGACGAAACTTCTCCTTCTCCCAGACAGCTATGTCTGGCGATTCGGCTGATCATCTCCTTGTCAGTCATAGCTGTTTGCTCAAAGATATGGGCGAATCGGCGAGTTTCTTCATTTCCTCCTGCATTGGGAAGATAATGGATTTCATATTTTATAGCCATCGTTTTCTTCTTTCTGTTTAGCGATACAAAGGTAATCTTTTATTCTTAAACTACCAAATAAAAATGGCACTAATATGGATGAGTGGTTTGATAGATACGAATAAGCTGTGTTATTGATGTGGGTGAGAACTGCTTTTCAATAGGAATAAGCATCGTAAGAAGCTTTTATAAGTTGTCGTAAGAAGTAGGATAAGTTGTTGGAACAGTAAGTATATGTTGCCGGGAAAGTCACTTCCGTCAGTCGCACAACAGCTGTTGTGCGCTTGCATATCAGCTGTTATGCGCTTGCACAACACGTGTTGTGCGCTTGTAATCCAGCTGTTGTGCAGTAAAATTTGTAACTCCCTTCATCATATTGCAATTCCTTCCTTATTTACGTTATGATTGAATAAGGTATAATGGTTCTCCTCCCATTCTTTTTGGGAGAAAAGTACAGGGTTGATGATTTCATCAATATCCCAGCCTAATTCTCTTAGTGGATAAGAATACTTATCGTAATCTTGAAGCGTAACTTTTGGTTTGTCTAGAAGAATCAATACATCCCAATCACTTCCTTCATGTTCTGTACCTCTAGCGCGGGAACCAAACAAAATGGCTTTTGCATGAGGATCAATCTCATGCAATCTATTGTGCATTGCTTCTATGATTTGTTTCTTTTCCATATCTATTAATATTAATATATATGCTGCAAAAATACGAGCTTTCTTTCTATCGTCAAATGTTGCTCTTAACTGCAGAAAACTGCGGAAGTTATTTTTTACACATTACATAATCCGGATTTTTGTCTAATTTTTCCAGTATATTTTTTTATTTTTGTTTTCCACAGATGTATGAGGAGGCCATCCAGCAATAGGGACGATAGCTGGAACTTTGGCATAATTATAAAGAGACTCTGCAACGTTTTCTGTCCAGGAACGAAGTATCAATCTTTGTTTTTCCATATTCATCGCTACACAAGTAATTTATTGATTTCCTGCTGCAAGCGATCCAGGAACTTTGCAGCATGTGCCCCGTCCATTTGAGTGTGGTGGAATTGGAATGAAACCGTTAGTGTCGTTCTGAAGAAACCTTTATGGTACTTGCCCCATATCATAAACGGATTGTTGAAGATACCGCTGTACATACCTACCGCACCGTCAATTTCATATTGGGCCAGTGCGGAAGTCCCTATTACCATGCTTTCTGTCAAATCGTGGTTCTCACAGCTTCGGGCTACTTCCGTTGTCAATTTCAGATAATCTTCATTGAATAGCTGCAAATCATCAGAAAACGGCACATCACATGAACTTACCTCATTGTCCTTGTTCATAACAATGGTATTAACCGCAATAGCATCATATTGCATCAATTTGTCTCCGACAGGCAGCATATAAAATTCCTTGATACTGCTTGCCGCTTTGCCGATGCACCAGCACATCAGCATATTGAATTTCATACCTGACTCTTTGCTGATTTTAACAAGACGATTGACATCTAAAATCTTGAAAAACGTAACCATTGGCATCGGGGCTTTCATCCAAAGCTCAAATGCATATGCACGGGTGGTTTCTTTGGGATTTATTTCTCTCATAGTGCTTACCTTCATATTTTTATCGTTTTTATGCTACAAAAATAACGTTTTATTTTGATAATCCATCCAAATCCCTTGCATATCTGCTGTATTCCGTCGTAATTTAGACAAAATAGAAATATAATCTGCAAAAATGGAACTAAGCAATTGATTTCCCAACATGGCAAGATACATATATGCGTTCATAAATATTTGTTCTATTTGCCATGTTCTTAAAATGTCAAAATCGGAAATTTATTATTGTTTTCAGTGTTAATTTATATTTTCTCATGCTTTCATTTTGGGGTTTCTTGATTTTGTTGTTCCTATTTTGTTTCTTTCGTCATTTTACCATTCCAATTAGTATTGATTATCAGTATATTACAAGCAATTAGTAAGATTTCAAGAACAAGGAAATGCAGAATGCGTATGGGTTGTACTACTCATATCCAGTGGTTAACGAGAATCATCAGCGTCTTTGTGTAAGTCTTCTGCTTTTACGGTTAATTATCTGTAAATAAACAATCCAATAGAATTGTAATCAAATAAAAATATGTATTTTTGTATCCGAATAGCGTATTTAAAAAGAGATCCGATGGCTTGCTGAATCGGAGAACAGATAGAAAGAGTAATATTCAGAATAGCTTATGAATAAAGAAAAAGACGATTTCTTCCTCCATTCCAATGAGGTGAATCATATCAACAGAGAAGATTACGATAAGATTGAATTATTGGTGAATGCGGCAAAAGCTTTTGCCCGCAGCACCTACCAGTGTGTCTATATCATCGACTATTTTCATCAGGACTTCATCTATGCATCAGATAACCTCGCTTATCTCTGCGGATTGGAACCCGAGCAATTGATGGAGGCTGGCTATCAGATGTATATCGACCATGTTCCGGATGCCGACCTGCAGATGCTGCTCGAAGTGAACAAGAAAGGTTTTGATCTTTTCAATGAATTGCCTGTGGGCGACCGTCTGGACTATACCATCTCGTACGACTTTCATCTTACCAATGGCAGGCATAGCCGATTGATTCATCATCACCTCACTCCGATACTTCTTTCTGATGATGGAAGAATCTGGCTTGCCCTCTGCACCGTGTCATTGGCAGCAACCGATGAACCGGGACACATCATCATGCAGAAGAATGGTGAGTGTAGCTATTTTGAATATTCCACGTTGCGCCACAAGTGGGAAAAGAAAGAAGGCATAACCTTGAGCGAGACAGAGAGAGATGTTTTGAGATTGTCTGCCCAAGGTTACACGATGAATGATATTGCCGACCGACTATGCAAGTCGGTGGATACGATAAAGGCTTGCAAGCGCAACCTTTTCGCCAAGATAGGCGTGAAGAACATTGCCGAGGCACTGTTTCATGCCACAAACTATCAGATGATATAATCGCAATCATATCTCTTCCAACAATGGCGAGAGATAGAACTTGGGGAAGTATTTCACCTCCTTGCCTTCCGCAAGGTTTACGAGGATGTTGGCACAATAGCCGGCGGCAATGTATGTCCCGATGGCCAGTTGCGGGAAAGACTCATTGGAATAATGCCTGATGGCTTCATCTATCCAAGGCACGGGCATCTGCCAGAACATACCGTACTGCGAGATATACTTGCCCAGTGAGCAACGGAAATCATCCGTTCCTTTTTTCACTACTTCGCTGAATGGATAGCCTTTCGGTTTCTCTACAGCGAGAAAGGCAGCCTTGCCAAGATTGACGGCATGGATAACGGTGATGCCATGCTCCTTACATTTCTCATCGAAAGCGAAAGAGGCTTCGTTGTCATGCAAGGTTGCATTCACCGCATACCGGATGCCCGACAAGTCGCATGCATCCACATCTTCCATCGTCAGCGTATCCTTTTCTATGCGATAGATTTGAAATCCATCTGTATGCCGAGAGCTTTCATGGAAGTCTTGGTGCAAAGCACAGGAGGCTATCAAGCCTCCCATGTCTGCGCCACTAATCAACAATTTTATTGGGTTGTTCATTTATAGAGAGATTTATTGTCATTACACCATTACCGGATTCAGCAGATAGACAGATTACATTCTGTTCTTCTGGCTTTCTCCTGCACCTGTACCCTTATACTTGCTTCTTGCAGTGTTGAACTTATATCGTACAGTAAGCGAAACTTTGCTTGTTGACAGTCCATCATACACCATTTCCTTCATTTTGCCAAAATGAGCAATCATGTGGCTATTGTTTGTCCCGAACAAATCATAGATGAAGAGCTGAAACGACAAACGATCCTTCAAGAAAGCCTTATATGCGGAAATATTCGTGCAAAACATTGGCTTGTACAGATACTGGTTCTTCTCATGACCTTTCGTGATATACGACATCATCAACGTAAACATTCCTAATTTGGTGTTGAGGGTGTTGTCTAAACGGAATGAAGCCATTGGCTTATTGAGCGATTTCCCATCGTGCGTCTCCATATCAAACCATTGCTTGTCAACGGATGCGGTAAACGAAGGATACCAGATGCCAAACGAAGGGCGCAAGTTGATGGATGCAGCTACGTCATTATACGAATTCCCATTTACTGGCTTCATCAAGCCTATTGCAGGATTATCCTTATAAGTCTCCACTGTTGGCATAATTGGATGTGAAGTATGACTGTAGGTCATGTCGAATGTCAACCATTTGTAAGCCAACTCGTAGTTGAGATTTCTGCTTATCTGAGATACCAGAAATGGATTTCCCGTTTCATACGTGTATCGGTTATCATACTGAATGCCACTGCGCAAATTATGATAGGAAGGACGATTAATGTCGGCTGCATAGCTCAGCTGCATCTGTACCTTGCCCACAGGCATCGATAAGCTGAGCGATGGGAACCAATTGCCATACGACTTGCTTTGTCCAGGCACATACTTGCCATATTCATAGTAATTGAAGTCGATGTACTCGTATCTCATACCTGCCTCCAAACTCAGATTACCGAAATCTCTTGAATAGGTCAAGAATGAAGATGTCATACTTTCTGTAATACGGCTGTTGTCATCCGATACCAAGTTAGTTGGCACCACTTGATACTTTGAGGTACGATGGGTATTGGAATATTCACCACCCAAAGACAAATTACCTCCTAATAATGGGTAAGAAAGCACCAGTTTGGAAGCGAGCAGATGATAGTCCTTGTTAGTCAAGCTATGAGCCGTTTGGCTTTGTGCATTCATCCCCACTTCCTGGTATTGCTCTTTGGTAACATCGTTCTGGTATTCCTTCGACCATAGCCAATCTGTATTGAAATCGATGCAGAGCTTACCAATCTTTCCTACATAGTAAATATTGCTTGAAAGATTATTCTTCTGCCAAAAGAAATCAGCATGACTATCAGAATTTTCAGACAATTCTTCGTCTTGCAATATAGAAGAACTCATATCGCCGTTCCATGTTTGCTTAGGATTTCTAAGAAAACCAAAGTTGGCACCTATAGAGTTGTTGGCATCCAACTGGTAGCTGGCATCCAAGCGAAAGTTCATGGCTTCGATAATACCTACTTGTCTTATCTCACTTTTCTGGTTCCAAGTCTTGTCAAGATAAGTCTTCTGCTGAAAGTCTTTATTGTCTGGCTGGTATTGTCTTGCTCCAAAGGCGTATGCGCCTAACTCTAATCCATTCTTGCGATAGTTCATATTCAATTGGCCAAATCCACCGAAGTTTTTCTTCTCATCATATTCACCAGTAGTCTTCGCATCGAATCCGAAACCCTCGCCCTGTATCTTCTTAGTTGTGATACGGATGACCGCCTTGGTGCTGGCAGCGTAACGGGCACCAGGGTTAGTGATGACTTCCACCGACTTGATGTTGTCGGAATGCAAACGATCCAGCTCGCTCTTGTCTCTCATCTGTCGTCCATTGATATAGATAACAGGCTCACCGCGTCCGAATACCTTGATGCTGCCATTCTGGGCAGAAACGTTAGGGATGCGGTCGAGCAGGTTCTCCATAGTACCTGCCTTCTCAAGTACGGATCCGACAACGGTTGTCGTCATTCCGCCATTCTTCAGGATAGTCTTAGGCAGGGATGACTTCACGACAACTTCGCCGAGCATCTTACTGTCTTCTTCCATCTTGATAATGCCCATATTCTCACCTGTGCAATCCTTGCAGATTGTCTTATAACCTACGGAGGTCACCTTGATGATTCCGCCGTTGCAGGAAGAGTCGATGGCAAAGCTGCCATCCTCTCCACTCACTGCGCCCTTGACGAAAGCCGAGTCTGTTCTATTCAATAATACTACATTGGCAAACGCCAAAGGTTCTCCCTTGGTATTCATCACCTTGCCGGTGATATTCTGCGCCATCATCGGAGTCATAGCCGAGAGGCACAACGCTGTGGTAAAAATTACTTTTTCCTTCATATTGCTACAGTTTTGCTTGATTTTTTATTTTTCTGCTGCAAAAGTATAGCTTTATAGGAAAAAGCCTTTGACACAAAAGTGTATTTCTCAAGAGTGCGGTTTAAGAATTACACTTTTGTGTATAAAAAGAAAGGATAAATAGCGTTTGGTGATAGATTTTTGATGAATTTACCTTATTTTTCCATCACCAAATCAGCGAGCACGATGGCGGATTCCTTCTCATCCCTCGGTGCATCCTTTGACTTCCATGCCACGATGAAGCGGATTCGGGCAGCGGTTACCTTGTAACCTTTCAACTCCCATTTGCCTAGTTTCTCCTTCATCTTGATGGAGAACTGGGCTATGTCTCTGCCTGTTGATGGGAGACAGAGGCAATGGTCGTGATAGGTTAGCGGCATACCGCTTCTCAAGGAAAGAATAGCGTCCTTGTGAGGCTTGGAGAAGCCCAGGTTTACATCCTTGTGTGAGAGCTGAAGCACTATTTCGTTGGGCTCATCGTAGGCTTGGGCATCATAGAGATGCTGGGCACTTTTCAGACTGTCGAAGAGATTGCCGTTGGTGTGGATGGTTAGTGTACGCTTGGCACGGGTCATACCCACATAGTATCGGCGCAGTATGTCATCTGTAGGATGCTCGGGATGGGTAATGAGCATCAGTACATGGTCGAACTCATGGCCTTTTGCCTTGTGGATGGTGCTGACCACGATGTCTGATTTCGAGATGTCACAGAAGTCTTCTACTGATGATTCGAACACGAACTCCCTCAGGTCGCTGTAGTACTTGGCACGATTGGTCTGCTCAAATACCTGGAGACTGCGGCGCAGATATGGCAATGCCTGGCTGCTGGCATACTTTTGGAATGTCTGCTGCTTTGCTGCTTCCCAAATATCATCAGGGATGATAGGGGATTTCGTCTCCTTGATGCCTTGGTCTATCTTCTTCAAGAAGTATCTTACCTCTGCCAGATTCCAGAAACGCAAGCCGTCCATTGATTGTACCAGCTTGGCCTTGATGTTATGGCTGTGAAGAAAAGCCAGCATAATGACAGCCTCCTCATTGGTCTGCGTGAGGATGCTGATGGTTTCGTTCTTCTTGCGGGAAGATGCATCGGCTTCTTTTGAAGCGTTACTTCCCAGTAATCGCGTAACATCTTCTAGGATAGGCTGATACATATAAACCTTTTTCTCCAGAATCTCGTATGGATGCTTCACGATTCTTACCTCTCCATCTTCTTGACTCATGGAGATGATAGGGGTAGATTTGATTCGTTGGCGGATGTTGCGGGCAAAGTCGTTGGCAGTATCCACGATGTGGCGAAGGCTGCGGTAATTCTCGGTCATCTCGATGAAACGGCTGTGTTCTGTCTGGGTCAGTTCATAGAGATACCGCGAGTTGGAACCCCTAAACTCATAGATGTTCTGGTCATCATCGCCTACAGCTATCACCCTCATCTCTTCGTTGGCTTTCATTAGAGCTGTGACAAGGGCATAGTCATCCTTGCTCATGTCTTGCGCTTCGTCGATAACGAGCACGGTCTTGCTGATGCGATTGGGTTCCACTTCTCCATTGTTAATCATTTCGGCGGCTTGCTTAACCACATCTCCAGCCTCATCCAGATTGCCAACTCTGCCCAGCAGGTCGAAACAGTAAGAATGGAAGGTCTTGATTTCTACGAAGTGGGCGGCATTGCCGATGAGTTGCATCAGGCGCTGCTTGAACTCGGTAGCGGCTGCATGCGAGAAAGTGAGCATCAGGAGTTGTTCGTGCTTTACATCTTCCAAAAGCAGGAGAGAGGCAAGCTTATGTACGAGCACACGTGTCTTGCCGCTGCCAGGACCGGCAGCGACTACGATGCAGCGAGACTCGTGGTCGTCGATGATTTCCTTCTGTCGCTTGGAGAGCATTCCGAAGAGTTGCTTATACTTCGAAGGTGTTACGTTGCGCTCTATCTCAGTCTCCCGGTTGCCCTTGAAGTACTTTGAGATGAAGTGATGGTAGTCCATCTGGAAATAATCCTGCACATATTGCAGGGCGGCGTCATAATCCCTTACCATCAGGTTGGCATATTCGCCCACGATGTGAATCTGTTGAATCTTCTGCTTGTAGAATTCATTGAGCATGCGATAATCCTCCTGCTTATAGTGGAGGCGAGGTTCCTTGATGCGTTTAATTGCCATTGCATTGTAGAGTACCAGGAATCCTCCTTCCAGCTTCATGGCTCCTATCTTGGAGAGATAGAGCAAGGCTTCCTCCACGTCCTCCAACTGCAGGGAAGAGAAGTCGGAGAAGAGTGACTGGCTGCAGGATTTCAGATCGTTCAGAAGTTCAACTACCGAGAATTGAAGAGGCTTCTCTTTTGAATCTACAGAAGAGCTATTGTTGCTCTCTTCTGTTATAGTTTTACTTATTTCCTCAGCCAGGCTGTATAGTCTTTCGATGATGAATCGGCAAACCTCAATTCGTCTTTCGAATCGCTTGATGATGGTCTCTATATCCTTGTCTCTTGTCACGATAAGATTGCGGACGCCGTCTTCCTTCTTGTGCGCATATCCCTTCACTGCCAGGAAGTATAGCAGTGTGCGGATTTTCTTTTCGGTTGAAGTGTTGATGCCGTCGTGTACGGCATTGTCATTGAGTTGTTTGTATGTGATATGCAGCGATTCATCCGGGATATGTTCCAGAATGTATCTTTCCAGTTTGGCGAAGTTCTCCAGCATCTGCTGAGGCTTGCGTTGCTTGTCGCTGATGTCTTGCAGATAGGCTGATATGTCACGGGTATCGGCAAGGATGCCTTCCTGTCGCATTCGGTCAACGGAGGAGATGACGTCTCGCTTGCTGAGTCCTAGGATGTCGGCGAGGTAATCGATGCGGGATTCTGCCTCGCTATCCTGTGCCTTGGCTATATGCTTCTGGGTGATGAGCGACTTGATGATGCGGATGGCATTCTTCATCTCATCTTCAGAGAACAGGGGTGATTCGGTGAGGCGCAGTCTTGCCTCGTCCATGTTCTTGACGGTGATACCTGTGGCATAGACGTGCGGAATGTTGTTGCCACGCTCTATGTATCCGCTCTGTTCTAGAGCAGAAAGGGCGGTGCGAACACGGGTTTCTATGTCGGATACCGAGTCATCCCAACCGGCTTGGCGGGCTATCTCCAGTGCCGAACAACTTACATGTGGGCGCTGCTTGGTAAAATCCTTAACGGCTTTCCATACCTGTTGTATCTCACTGATGCTCAGTTTGGTTTGGTTGAGTAGGATGAAGTGCTTATCTAAGTCCTCATCGCTATAGAGTACATAGCATTTGGCATTGAGGTGTGGATCTCTTCCTGCACGTCCAGCCTCCTGTACATAGTTTTCTAAAGAGTCGGAGATGTCGTAGTGGATAACCAGCCCCACATCGCTCTTATCTACTCCCATGCCGAAGGCGGAGGTGGCAACGATGATTCTTACCTTATCGCTCATGAAGGCATCCTGATTGTGTATCTTCTCATCGGCATCCATCTTGCCATTATAGGGCAGGGCGGATATACCGTCACGGGTCAGTTTCTGGGCGAGTTCACGGGTGCGCTTGGTGCGGGATACGTAGATGATGGTAGGGCAATCTGCCTGTTCCACCAGTGAACGCAGTAGATTGTATTTGTTGCCGTCACTATCTACGTGGATAACGGAATAGTGCAGGTTGGTACGTGAGGCTGATGAGGCGAAGAGCTGGAGGTCGGTGCCCAGCCAAAGCTTGAAATAGTCGCAGATGTCCTGCACCACCTTCTGTTTTGCAGTGGCGGTGAAGCAAGATACGGGTATCAGGGTTTGACCATGGTTGCGGGCCATTGCATCCTTGCCAAACTTACGTTCCTGGTATTCCTTGATAAACTTGCCGATATATAGGTAATCCACACGGAAGTCTTGTCCCCATGCAGAGAAGCAGTGAGCTTCATCAATGACGAATCTCACCACATGCCGTGCCATCAGAATGCGCTCGATGGTTTTGGAGCGCAACATCTCTGGTGCAATATATAATAAGGTGGCATCTCCGCTCTGCACTCGTTCGATGGCTAGGGACCGGGAGATAGGGTCGAGGAGACCGTTGATGGTTACGGCATCGGTGAAACCACGGTCTGCGAGATTATCTACCTGGTCTTTCATCAATGATTGCAGAGGCGAGATAACCACAGTGAGTCCATGTATGGTTCTGACATCCATCAGGGCTGGCAACTGGAAGGTGAGCGATTTGCCGCCACCCGTAGGAAATATCGCCAATAATGACTTACCATCTACTGCTGCCTGCGATGCCTGTTCCTGCAGTGGTTCTCCGTCATAGGTACGGAAGGCATCATAGCCGAAGAGTTGCTTCAGGTTGTGATGAATGTCGAGCATGCGGTTGCAATACTCGCAGCCATCGGTGCATTGGGTATGGCAGAGCATATAGATAATATGTTCTACTTCGGGATAATGGAAGAGTACCCAACCTGGGGTTACAGATTGGTAATCGTCTGTGCCTATGAGAGCCAAGGCGTATGCCAAGCCGCAAGGAGACTGGGCTGCAAGAGCCGGAATGTCGGCATGGGCGCAAATATGATTCTTGTATTCAGAAAGAATGAATTCTGAAACGTCTCTGATTGCATCATCCTTTTCGATGGCTCCCACATACATCAGAAATCCTCTGAATTCCTCTTCATTCTGGAGCAGCAAGGTGAAGATTTTCCTCCTCCTTTCTGATAATTGATTCCATGCAGCGATTTCGTCCATCAAAAGCTCCTTGGCTTTCTCGCAGTCGTTGACAGGATTATTCATCTGCTCGCTCATCAGTTTGTCGTCCTTTACCAAATGATGGTAAGGGCGCTTGGGGAAGAGGAGCGGGGAGAGATAGAGGGTATCTATCAGTATGCCGTTGAGTTGGAGATAGCGGGCATCGTGATGAATGAGGTTATGACCGCAGATATAGTCAACCTTTCCTTCTTGCAGGAACTTGTTCAGTGCCGTCTGTGATGCTTGGTGAAAGTTGGCTCCGTCATAACGCAATGCTCCGATGTCATGTATTTTATGGTCTTTCAGTCCCACTTCGGTATCCACGAAGGCAATGTTCCTGCTTCTGGCATCTTCCTTCTTGATGTCAGAGCTTACGGTGAGATTGTTTTTCCTTCCAAAGAGGCGACTGAATATTGACATAATCTTCGATGTTTATATTTACACCGCAAATGTACAATTATTATTTGATATATGCAAATAATCAAGTGCTTTTATCTTCTTTGAAAGCTGTTTTTATACAATTCCAAGAGGCTTACGAGGATATCTTCAAGGCAGATTAATATGCACCTAAAACCTTCCAGTCGTCTATGAGTTTGAACAGTCGGGGCATGGCTGGCTTGTAACTGTCGGGATAGGTGAGGGAATAAACGAAGAGTATTCTACCACTTTTGATGAATTTATCGTAATGACTGTAGCCATCTACTCTTACTCCGTTTTCATAAACAGGACCGGAGAGGATGAATGCCTTATTCGATGCCTGCATCGTCCTTTCCGAATGAAGCTTCTGGGCTAGAGAATCGGCACAAGCCTGAAGGGTGTTGCTATAGTTGGGGGTAACGTAACTCTCCAGGATGATGTTGGCATGATTGGTGAATGAGAAGCGGGCATAGCCCTGGTATCCCGATACCGAAGTATCCTCCTGTTGGAAGAAGCAAGGATATTTGATAACGTAGCCGAAGTCAGGATCATTGTATTCCTTCATGGGCGCCATCTCTACTTTGGTCTTGAAATCCGCCATCGGTGTATGCTTCTCTTTTGTAACCTCATGTTGATAGTTGATGATGAAGTTTATCATCATCAGCAAGACAACTGCTATCAAAAAAATCTTCTTCATATCTTTGCCACTTTTATATTTTAGCTGCAAAGGTATGAAGAAGATGGGAAACTGCCAAATAATAAGTATGACATTTGACTGACATTTCTGAACTTATCTGATAATCAGTCGATAAGACTTGCCTCTTTCCGACTCAATCATGAGGTTGCTATTCTGCTCAATCACCGGTTTGATACGGCGAATCAAGGTATAGAGCGTTTCGCTGGCATCCGGTTTCTTGGGCCAAAGAGCATCACAAATCTCCTGTTTGGAGAGTTGATGATGCGTATTGTTGAAGAAGAGTTGCATCAGTTGGTGCTGCATCGGAGTAAACTTGATGGCTTGTCCGCTTTCCTGATTGTAGAAGGAATCCTCGTCTTGAGAATAGCACATGGTGCCGAACATATCGGCCTCATGATTCCAGGGTTGTTTTCTGCGATGATAGTATAGCGATGCAATTGCCCAAATCATAGCCATGAGGGTAAGCGTCAAAGATGTCCGCTGGTTGCTCATACTCAAAACATCTGCCATCGAACAGTTGGCATAACTTTGGATAGAATGCTCGTTGAGGAGCATCTCTTTGCTGCTGAGCAGGTTGGCGCTATTTACCAGCTGGAAATTGTTCTTGCCTCTTCTTCTGTCTTCCATCACATAGCAGAGATTACTGGTCGACTTCAGCAGGTCGATGCTGAGATGTGAGCGGTAGCTCTGGATGGTATCAGGCGTAATCCATTGATATTTATTTTCCTGAAGAGTCAGAGCCAAAGCTTTGTTCATATCTTGTACAATGGCATACTGTGCCTTGCGGTAGTTGCTTACGCTGGAGAATGCCGCAGACATCACAAGGATGGCGAAGATGAGGATGGAATGATATGCTTTCAGTTTCATATTATCTATTCTGTTTAAATGATATACTGTTTAAAGATTCAAATGCAAAAGTACAGAAATTCTATGAAAGATGGTATAAAACTAGATATAATATTCGTTAATTGATAAATGTCAGACTCATGTCAGCCATATTTTTCGCTTCGGTCTTCTCTTTTTGATACCTTTGCAACAGAAAACAAGTTTTAGGAAAGTATATGATGACAATGAAGAAAAGTAAATTGTTAACAGCTATGCTGATGTTGTGGGCATTGATCTCTTGTGCAGAAATAAGTGCCCAGGAGATCCAGAAGGTATCGAATGATTCTATAGCCTTGCAAGAGGTTGTTGTGAAGGCGGCACGAGTAGTCAACAAGGAAGATGGCAAGTTGATATTCCCAAGCGATATTCAGAAGCAGCGTTCTTTTTCTGGTTTTTCGCTTTTAGGAAAGTTGGCTTTGCCTCATATCAGGGTTGATGAGGCTGGCCGTTCCATTTCTGCTACCGATAATAAAGGAGAAGTGCAGATTCGTATCAATGGCATTCTCGCCAATATGCATGACGTGCAGATGCTGGATGTTGCTTCTATTATGAGTGTAGATTATATCGACAGTCCTGGCGTAAGATATGGAAAGAATATTGCATATGTAATAGATATTCATACCCGCAGGGCTTCATCGGGTGGCAGTTTGGGCTTCAACTTGACCAATGCGCTAACTACCAAGCTCGGTTCGAACGATGTCTATGCATCTGTCAATAGGGGCAAGAGCCAATTGAATATTTTATATGAGCAGACTTATGTGGATAATAAGGCATCCGAATATAATGAGGATGCTCAATATCTTCTACATGATGGTTCTGAGTATCAGATATCTCGAAAAATCATGAATGGGGCAACTCAAAATTATGGTAATACATTGCAGTTGAAGTATAATCTGGCTGATTCTGCCTTATATGTATTCCAGACAACGCTTACCACGGATTTCAGCAATCAGCCTTATACATCGAATGAGATGTGGTTTTCTGAATCTGGAAAGCCTGCGTATCCTGTTTACAGAACCAGCAAGGGTAGGGATTTTACTCCTGCTCTCGATTTGTATTTCTATCATCAGTTGGGCAAGCATCAGTCTTTGTCGGCAGATGTTTTGGGTACTTATATCCACACCAAAGGAGCCTATTATGAAGGTGAGGGCGACCCCTATCAATATCAGGTAGATGGAAAGACCTATTCGCTCATAGCCGAGGCTATCTATGAAAACCGGTTGAAACCCTTTACTTTTTCTGCAGGAACCAACTTGAACTGGAAATATATGGATAATCAGTATTTGGGTGATGTGGTTAGCGAGAATGGTATCCGTTCATTGGGTATTTATGGTTTTGCACAAATCAAGGGAAGTTTGGGACAATTCAAGGAAGGAACATCCCGTTTAACTTATGTGGCTGGCTTCGGGTTGAGTAATCAGTCTTATCGACAGGGAGATGAGGAATTTAGTTTTTGGCTTTGTCGTCCGAAACTCACATTGGCTTATTCCTTGACATCTTCGTTTCAGATCCGCTTGGGAAGTGAATTATCACAGCATATTTCGCAGATAGCTATGATTTCGGATACCCGTATTCGAAAGAACAGTATGGAATGGACTGTGGGTAATCCTTCGCTTAAGCCTAGCAGTAGATATGAGAACTGGGTGGTATTCTCTTTCAGTAAACCAAGGATAAATACTGATTTTACCTTGAATTATCGCATCAATCGTCATTGTGATTTGGCGAAATACACCCGCACGGAAAATGATCAGTTTCTTTATTCCCAGACGAATCAGCCCCATTGTAATATGTTGTATCTTACGAATGATACCCGGTTTGACATTATCCCCGACCACCTTATATTCTCTGTGAATGCAGGTATTTACCGTTTTTTCAATAAGGGCGATGAGTACAGTCATTGTTATACTGCTTATAATTATAGTGGAACATTACAGGGATATTGGGGAAAATGGACTGTGATGCTGTATGCTGATAGTGGTTGGAACTTTATGGAGGGAGAGAACATCGGGCATAATCCTCCTTCATTGGCAACCTCAGCCAGTTATCATATAGGTGATTTCGATTTTACGCTCTATATGCATAATCCGTTTATGGCTCATCCGAAATCCTATTCAGCAGAAATCGTCAACGCCTTGCTCCGTAAGCAGGTTCGTGGTTATGACAATTCGGGAGGTAATTTGCTCCGTATCGGTGTTGCCTGGAATATCAATCGGGGAAAGGAATACCGTAAGATACAGCGGAATATCAACAATGAGGAGCGAGAAACGGGTATCTTGAAATAGTTGGCTTTGCTTTCTATATGGGTTGCATTGGCAACAGCCGGATTTATTTCTTCCCTTTATTGATGATATAAATTCCGGCAGTAGCCAATGCGCCTGCTATCAGATACTTCCAGTAGAAGGTTTCACCAAGACAGAGGCAGGAGGTGATGGCTCCTACTACGGGGATGAGCGAATTGTATATTGCTACCTTTCCTACGGGATTGCAGCTCAATAGTTTATTGTAGAGAGCGAAACTGATGGTTGAGATGGCAATGAGCAGCAGAAGGATGGTGATGCCCCAGAGGCTGATGACTGGCAGATAGCCACCCATTAACAATGCAGGAATCACCAGCAAGGCTCCACCGATACTCAGCGAATAACCGGTTCCTACGAAAACATCCACTCTCTTGCTCAATCCTCGGGTCAGCAGGGAAGCACTGGCTCCACACAGGGCGTTGAGGATAATCATACCATCGCCCAGGAAAGTGAAACTACCGCTTTCCTTTCCGCCAAGGTTCAAGGCTAGGATGCCTAGGAATCCGATGATGCAGCCCAATGCCTTTTGCCACGTCATCCTGTCGCTCTTGAAGAAGATACAGGCAAGGATAACCACCGTGAAGACGCTCATAGAATTGAGTATCGCCGAACGTGCTCCTGCATTATGCGAGAGTCCGAAATAGAAGAAGGCATAATGAAGGGTGGTGTTGAGGAGTGCATAGAGGAGAAGAAACCAGACATTTTCTTGAACAGCTTTCTTCTTGAATCCGAATTCACGGTGTGAACTTCTTGCGATGGCAAGGATGGTGATACCGGAGATGAAGAAGCGGATGCCGGCAAAAAGCATCTTGCTTCCGGTCATGTCTGCTGTAATCTGATATTCCTCCATTCCCATTTTTATCAATGGGTAAGCCCATCCCCACGAGATAGCAGCCGTAAGGGCGAACAGGCTTACCCATACCGGTCGCTGAAATATACTGAGTGTATTTGTTTCTTTCTTTTCCATTATAATTTAATTGGTATTCCCTTGCTTCTGTGTTTGCTAAATGGCAATCTACAAGTCCCCCAGATGTCTTTCTATCGGAATTCCTCGGTTCTTGTCCTTGTCATCCTTGTTGATGTCTATCCAGTTGCGCAGGGTATCCATGGCGATGCGGGTGGCATGGCGAAGCTGATCGCCATCCTTCAGTCTGCCCACGATGATGCTGGAGAAGATGTCGCCGGTGCCCGGGAACTGAACGGGGATTTCTTCGTAGGGCAGGAGGAAATACTCTTCTGTAAGATGATTGAAACCTACCACGGCATGCTGACCCTCTACGATGCACGAGGTGATGAGCACGGAGTGGGAACCGATGGCTCTCAGTTTATCTATCAGTTCATAGGCTTCCTTCTCCGAGATTCCCTCTTCCTTGTATTCCGAATCCGTCAGCAGACAAGCCTCGGTATAGTTGGGAAAACAGAGATGCGATACGCTCAGCATCTCCTTCATGCATCTCACGGTACTCTCACTGGCTCCACCATAGAGCTTGCCGTAATCGCCCATCACGGGATCCACATAGATGTCGGTGCCCAGTGCTGCCTGTTCTCTGCAATAACGTGCCACCAGCTTAGCCTGACGCTCCGAAGCCATGAAACCCGTGGTGATGGCATCAAAATGAATGCCCAGTTCGTTCCACTTCTGTAAGGCTTCCTCGATATACGAAGTGCATTCCAGAATGGCATACTTGCCGTATGGGAAGGTGTTACTGATGAGCATGGTGGGCAGATTGAACACATCGAGTCCCATATAAGAGAGGATAGGCATCTGAACAGCGGCAGATACCTTTCCGTAGCCACACATGTCGCTGATAATAAGGATATTACTTTTCGCTTTCATTCTTTCTTTTTTCTACTTGCTTTTCTTTCTTATCCTGATTATCTCTTAATAGCTGGCTGTACACTTGATGCCCAGTGCCTCTACACGGTCCTTGATGGCATCGAGAACTTCCTTTGGTGCCTTTTCCAGCAACTTGTCTGGTGTTTCACGGGCGATGGTATAAACCATTACCTGCTGAGGCTGGATGTCTTTCACTGCCTCCAGCCAAGGAGCTACGAAATGCTCGCTGGTATTGTCCAAACCGTCACCTCTCAGGAACATGGTCTGGATGATGACGTGCCCCTTAAACATCTTCAGATATTTGATTACATCCTTCACGTCGTAGTTAGGCTGCTGAGGGCGGTCCAGCTTCTTGATGTAATCCATATCCACGGTATCCAGTTTCAGGATGTTGTTATCCACGAGCATCAGCGCCTCTCTTACTTCCTCCTTATATATATAGGTGGCGTTGCTGAGCACGGATACCTGTACTCCTGGGAAGTACTTCTTGCAGAGTTCCATCGTATCTTCCACGATTCCCTTGAAGTCAGGGTGCCCCGTAGGTTCACCGTTTCCGGCGAAGGTGATGTCATCCAGAGGCAGGTTGTTGTCGTGGCGTTCTTTCAGAACCTTCTCCAATCCTTCTCTTACCTCCTCGCGGGTAGGGCGCTTCTTCTTAGGACGGAAGTCGGCGTTGAATCCGCATTCGCAATAAACGCAGTCGAATGAGCAGACCTTGCCATCAGATGGCATAAGGTTGATGCCCAGTGAAACTCCCAGACGGCGGGAATTTACCGGACCGAATATCGGTGATGGATAAATAATCGTTGACATAATCTTATTCTCCTTTATCTAATCTATTCTTTATTTTATCTTGGTAATACCTATTTTTTATACCAATCTTATTTACTTGTTTGTAATTTGGTGGGCAAAAGTACTAAAAAATGTTGGAATGAACAAATAAATCAACTGAAAATCGATTTATCCTTACCATTTGTCTTCTATCTCCGATAGATTGTGTACTTTTGCATTCCAATCCGGGGAGATTCTTGGTGATTTCGATTCGGATTTAAAGGAAAAAACAAAAAAGTTGATGTTTTGCTTAGTTTTTCGCTTGGCTCAACTGTATAGATAGTATATGAACAGAAAAAAGGACATAGAACAGTTATTCCGTCAGCATTATGCGAAGATGTACAATCTGGCCAGATGCATTCTTTCGGATGATGACGAGAGCAAGGATGTGGTGAGCGAAGTATTCGCCCAGATTCTTGCCGATGATGTGGTTCTGGTGCCTGGGAGTGAGGACGGTTACTTGATGCGGAGCGTACGCAACCGCTGTCTCAACCTGATAGCTCATAAGAGCGTGAAGGAAAGGGTGGCGAAGCTGCTGCTGGATGATGCCGATGTGATTCTCTCAGAAGAGACCGACGAGCGACTCGACCGGCTGATGCTTCTCATCGAAGACCTGGAACCGCCTATCCGGCAACTCATTTTCCGTCTGCGCTATCTTCAGGAGAAATCTTATCAGGAGGTGGCTGATGAAGTGGGAGTGAGCAAGGTGACGGTATTCAACCATCTCTCGAAGGCGATGGACTGGATTAAGAAACAATTTAAATGAGCAAGACAATGACAAACATGAGTAAAGAAGAAAAGCGGATGATGCTCTTTGACATGCAGGAGCATCCCGAGAAATATACCGACGAGCAGGTGGAGCGCCTACTTGACGATGAGGAAGTGAAGGAGTTCTTCCATGAACTGGCGATGGCGAGAATGGCTGGCAAGAAAGCCAATCCGAAGGACGTGGATGTGGATGGGGCTTGGAAGGAATTTGTTCAGGCTCATCACGAGGATAAGATGTCGATAGATGCCGGCAAATCCAAGGACGCTTATCGCAACCGGATGAAGATTGCTGCATCCATCGTTGGCATCATCTTCCTTTCGGGGGTAGCCTTGGCTGCGATTCACAATGGCTGGTTGGGGTTCCCGGCTTCTGATCAGACAGCGGATAACAAGGCTGCGACAGAACAGATGGCAACAACCCAGGCGCTGACGAATGACAGTCTTCGTGCAGCAACAGCAGAGAAGAAGGAATCGCTTGATATGAAACCCGTGGTGTTTGATGATGCCGAATTGGGAACCATTCTGGCTCAACTATCCAGTTTCTATCATGTCAAGGTGGAGTATGTGGATGCCGGTGTCCAGCACATCCGTCTCTTCTTCAACTGGAACAAGACGAAGACATTGGAGCAGAACCTTGAGATTTTGAATGCTTTCGACCGCATACAGATAGAGTATATTGACGGTACATTGTTGGTGAAATAAGATAGGAGGATATATTTATGAGAGATTTTTGGAAACCAATACCCGTTAGCGGCAAGCCTGTCAGAGAGCTTCTTCTTCTCTTCCTGCTGCTTTGGATTCAGCAGTCTTATGCCCAGCGCATCACCCGACAATATAAGAATGTGTCGTTCTCGGCGGCGTTGAAGGATTTGAACGCCCGCCAGCATAAGTACACCATCAACTTCGTGTATGATGAGCTGGAGGATTTCAGGGTGACCAAGAGCATCAGAAACCAGAGTGTTCCCGATGCCATCATGCAGCTGATAGGATTCTATCCCATCAGGATGACGCAGGTGGAGGATAATATCATGGTGGAGTGTACGCAGAAGACAACCCTTCGTTATAAGGGACGTATTATAGATGAGAGTGGCAATGCTGCCGAATATGCAAATATAACCTTGTTGTCGCCCATTGATTCCACAATCGTAGGGCATGGTGTGAGCAATGAGAATGGAAGATTTGTCATTCCTTGTAATTCCCGGAAGGTGTTAGCCCGTATCACATACGTTGGTTATAAGACAATCAGCCGTATATACAGCAATCCGGAAATGGGAATCATCAAATTGCAGCCCGAAACGATGATTATCAAGGGAGTTGTCGTGAAGGGTGAAAGACCTCAGTATAAAATGTCGCCTGGAGGAGTGGAGGTTGCCGTAGAGCATACCTTGCTTTCTAAGATGGCAAACACTTTTGATGTCCTGAATCTGTTGCCCCGTGTCTCTGTTGATGGACAAAAGATATCCGTGTTTGGTAAAGGCACACCGATTGTTTATATCAACAACAAGCGTGTGAATGACAATAATGAGATTGTAAACATCACTCCCGACAACATCAAGTCGATTTCCGTGATTACAAGTCCTGGGGCAGAATATGATGCCGAGGTGGAGTCGGTAATTCGTATCCGTACCAAAGAGCGCCATGCCAATGGGTTCAGCTTACGCGCAGATGCTTTTGGTAAATACAACAAATGGATGGCGGATTACGAGCTTATCAGCACCCGGTATCAGACCAAGAAATTTGAGATAGCCAATAGCTTATGGATGGGGGACTCTCATTTTGGTGAGGATAATCATCTGAACACCGATATCAATTTGCCCGACAAGTATTATCACAACGACCAGCATTTTAATTCGGATACCAATAACCGCTTCTTGTCGGAAAAACTCTCAGCCGACTATTCGCTCAACGACAGCAATTCCATTGGTGGCTCTTATCGCTACTATGGCATGTTGAATGGCAGGACGAAAGGTTGTAGCCAACAGAATGTATTTCTGAACGGTGTGGCACAGGGCAGCATTGAGCAGAATGAGGTTGTAAAGCCTCACCTTGGTTCACATGAGGCAGAAATCTATTATGTGGGAAAGATAGGACAGGTAGGCATCGATTTCAACGCCACATACTATACGGTCAATAACAGACGTAGTGACGAGATTATTGAAAGCAGCAAGGAGTTGGGTAATCAGGAGGTACACTCAAGCAATCGTCAGAATAGCGATATGTGAGCAGGCAAGTTGGTTGTGAATATTCCTCTGTGGAAAGGAAATATGTCTGTAGGAACGGAGCTGTCGAAGACCGACTCTCATGGAACGTTCCTGAACGAAGAGCAGTTGGTGCCATCTACAGAGACGGATATCCATGAAAGAAATGTTGCAGGCTTTGTGCAATATGGACTGTCCCTCAGCAAGTGGAACATTGGTCTTGGTGTGCGTTTCGAGAATATCATTCGCGACTATTTCTCTGGTGGAGTCAAGCAGGATGATGTAAGTAGAAGATACAGCAACTTCTTTCCTAACCTCAGTATTTCATGGAACAAAGGTAACTGGAATTGGCAGTTGAATGTCAACGAGAAAATAAGTCGTCCAAGTTATCGACAATTGGGCAACTTCATGCAGTTTGACAACCGTTTCCTTTATGAAGGCGGAAATCCTACCTTGCAACCGGAGAAGGTGTTCAATGTTGAGGCAATGATGACATATAAGTGGCTGAATGTTTCCGCAGGGTATAAATATCTGAAGGATGTGATAGAGTGGACCAAGTATATCTATCCTGGAAAGGAATTTGCTTATAGTACGTCGTTGAATTTCGACCATAAGCAGCTGCTTTATGCTTCTGTCAATGTTTCGCCAAAGCTTGGCATCTTCCGTCCTACGTGGGGATTCAATTATAACCAGCAGTTTTTCGATACCAGGAAGTATGGCGCCAGCAAGGCATTAAGTAAGCCTTTGCTGTCGTGCTCGCTCGACAATAATTTCGCTCTTTCAGAAACCATGAACGTGGCTATCAGCCTGAATGCAGCAACACCCAATGCAGATGGATTTCTTATGAGGAAGAGTAATTACAGCGTCGATCTGCGGTTCGACAAGTCGTTTGCCAAGCGCACATGGATCATTTATCTTTCTGCAAATGACATCTTCAAGACTACAAAGGAACGTTGGACGATGTACGGACTGGGAGCGGGTACCACAAAAGACTGCTACAACTATACTCGTAGCATCTCCTTGCAGGTTACGTATAATTTCAATGCCAAGCGCAGTAAGTATAAGGGTACGGGTGCTGGTAATGAAGAAAAGAGCCGCTTGTAGTTTTTGTTAGAAAGAAACTCTTTTAATAAACAATGAATATATGACAATCGGTCAAGCGAAGGCAAAACCTTATTGGTTTGCTCTTTGCTTGACCGATGTTTTTTACTTCTCTTCTGTTAGATACTCCTTTATTTGTTGTGCTCTAAGCGGTTTTTATCTCTACTTCGTTCTCTCATATACTAAGATTTTATCACGTTCTACTGATTCCTGTGCAAAAGGGAGTAAGGTTCCTTCTGATACCAAATCAACTTTTCTACCTAAGAGTTCTTCCAAATCACTCCACATGCCGAAGAATTTTAAACCAATAGGTTTGCTCTTGTCCAAAGAAACCATAATATCGACATCGCTATCCTTCGTTTCTTCCCCTCTGGAGAAAGAACCGAACAGCCATTATTTCAGTACGGGTTGGGTGCTGAAATAATGGCGTAAAGCTTCTATGATGGCTCGTTTACCCATAATATAATGATGTTGTTTCTTGGTGCAAAGATACACTTTTTATTCGAAAGAGTAAGCTTTTATCTAGTTTTTTATTACCTTTGCATCGGTTTTTCCAAAAAAAATAGAAGATTTCTTCATTTTAGGGGTAATTGATTTCAGGAAAGCTTGTATATAAGAGTTGAAACAAGAAGAAAATGACGTGATGACAGAAGAAAATGAACAGCGGATGGAACGGCTGTTCCACGACCATTACGAGCAGATGTATCGCTTCGCCTTTGCCTTGCTTCATGATAATGAGGAGGCGATGGATGTTTTAGCAATCCGCTCTATGCTTCAATTTAATAGATATTTTTCCTCCGTTTCTTTGCCATCTCCATCTTTTTCCTTAATTTTGCAGCGGAAACTCTATAATAGATATTTTTAATAGCAAAAAGAATGAAGATGAAACAGAAAAAGATAAGAAAGATAGGCATCGCTTCGGCTCTGGGCCTGGTGGTGCTCGTGATGTTGGGACTGTATGGTGCCAGCAACTATATGCTCAATTATTCGCTCAACTATCCGAAGGAGGAGAGAATGACGGCTGAGCATTGGAAGAACAGAATGAAAAACGAGTGCCCCTGGATGATTGGCTGGATGGACTCTGTGTATCAGCACCATTGCGTGAAGGATACCTTTGTCATGATGCCGTCGGGCTACAAGGCACATGCCATCTATCTCTATGCACCGAAGACTACGGAAAAGACAGCCGTGGTGGTGCATGGCTATCAGGTGCGCTCCGAGGGAATGCTGCACATCGCCTATCTCTATAATCACGATATGGGGTATAATGTGCTCCTGCCAGATCTGTATGGACATGGAGAGAGCGAGGGCGATCATATCCAGATGGGATGGAAGGATAGATGGGATGTGATCAGATGGTCGGAAATCGCCAATGAGATTTTTAAAGTGAAGAGTGAAGAACAAAGAGTGAAAAATGAAGAACGAAGAGTGATGAATACCCTTCAGGTGATTCACGGCATTTCGATGGGTGCGGCAACCACGATGGCAGTTTCGGGAGAGAAGACTCCCGATTACGTGAAGTGCTTTGTGGAGGACTGCGGCTATACCAGCGTATGGGATGAGTTTGCAGCTCAGCTCAAAGACCAGTTTGGCTTGCCTGCCTTCCCGCTGATGAATACCACTTCAGCTCTTTGCCAGTATCGCTACGGCTGGTCGTTTGCCGAGGCTCAGCAGATAGAGCAGGTTCGCAAGAGCACCAAACCGATGCTCTTTATCCATGGCGATAAGGATGCCTTCGTGCCCTACGCCATGCTGCATCCCCTTTACGAGGCAAAGACGAAGGGCAGAAAAGCTATCTTCATCGCCAAAGGCTCCGTTCATGCTATGGCATATCGCGACCATCACGAGGAATACACCCGCATCGTGAAAGACTTTGTATCGAAAGAGGAATAGGCTATTCTCCGATATGTTGTCCCACCACATATCCCGTGGTCCAGGCTGCCTGCAGATTGAAGCCGCCGGTGATGGCATCAATGTCGAGCACTTCGCCGGCAAAGAAGAGGTGAGGGCATACCTTGCTCTCCAGGGTATGCAGGTCGATGTTGCTGAGGCTGATACCGCCACAGGTAACAAACTCCTCCTTGAAGGCTCCCTTGCCGTTTACCTGATAGAGGTCGTTGGTGAGGGTTTCTATCAGCAGATTGCAACCCTTCTTTCCCATTTCGCTCCATTTCTTTTCGGGTGCATATCCCATTTTCTGTATCAGGAAGAGCCAGAAGCGGGATGGGAGATTGTAAGGGCGGATGCTAGCTAGCTGCTTTTGCGGGTTGGCGATGATGATGCCCTGGATGTTCTCTTCCACCAGCGAGCGGTTGCTCTCGTGTACCCAGTTCACGGAAATTTTGATCTGATAGTTGTTCTCGTGCAGATGGCGGGCTGCATGGGATGAGAGTTTCAGCACGGCAGGACCGCTCATGCCCCAATGGGTGATGAGGAGCGGACCCTCAGCCTTCAGCTTGGTGCCCGGAATGCTGGTATATACAGGATCTACCACCGTGCCCATCAGATTTTTGAAAGCCTTGTCGGCAATGTTGAAGGTGAAGAGCGATGGGATAGGCTGCTCTATCGCATGTCCTAAATCAGAGAGATGCTTGAAGTTCTCTATCTTCGGATGACCGCCCGTGGTGATGGCTACCCGGTGGAAGGCAATCTGCCTGATTTCGGAAACGGGATGAGAGACAGAAGATGCACCCGATAGATTTCCCTTTCCTTTTGAAATTTTGAAATCCAGGAGCAGGCGCTCATCCTCCAGTTCGGTGATGGCGGTGAGCTGATGATTGCATTGTATCTTCACGCCCAGTCGCTTGGCGGTATTCACCAGGCAGTTAATGATGCTGTGTGAATCCTGCGTTTGCGGAAACACACACTGGTCTTCCTGTGTAACCAGAGGCACGCCGTTCTCCTCAAACCAGTCGAAGGCATGCTGGTAGTCGAATCTCTTGAAGAGTCGTTTCATCAGTTTATGTCCGCGAGGGTACGCCTGTTTCAGGTCGGAAATCTCGTCAAAGGAATTGGTAAGATTGCATCTTCCTCCTCCCGTGATTTCCACCTTGGCGAGAACCTTCGAATTCTTCTCGAAAATCGTGATGTCGGCGTGAGGGAAGTTGCGCTTGGCCTCTATCGCCGCAAAGAATCCTGCGGCACCCCCACCAATAATTGCAATATGTAGTGATTGTGGCATATCGTATTTTTGGTTGATTAGGGTGCAAAGGTACTGCTTTTCTTTGATAAAAGAAAAAAAGTTCTCCTTTTTCTTTTGCAGATACGATAGATTTTTGTAACTTTGCGCAAAAATCATAGTATATCAAGTATCAAATAGATTTATGGCAAAAAGAGAATATGTTGAGGCCAACAAGCGTTGGCTGGAGGAAAAGGCAAAGGAGGAGGGCGTTATGGCGCTGCCTCGTGGTATATATTATAAGGTGTTGAAGCAGGGAGACCTGAAGGGAGCACAGCCTAGCCGACGCAGCATCGTGACGGCTCATTATACCGGTTGGACCATCAATGGCAAGAAGTTTGATTCCAGCCGTGGCGGTACGCCGTTCGCCATGCGATTGAGCGACCTGATAGATGGCTGGATTGTTGCCATGCAGCAGATGCACGTGGGCGACCAGTGGGAACTTTACATCCCTGCCGAGATGGGATACGGCAAGTTCTCACAGCCGGGCATCCCAGGCGGTTCTACCCTGATATTCGAAGTAGAACTGCTGGGTGTGGGATAACCCGGATACTTGAAATTATAAAGATCATTAAGATAAGAGAGTCTTGTCCGGCTATAGTCGGTTCAATTCATCTTCCGCACTGTTCATGCCGTTGTATCTTCCCTTGCGCTTGTTGAATTTCCAGGTTACGGTCAACTTGTAGCTCCATAGCTTGTAATCCTCAGTCTGGGAGAAGTCAACGGCATGCTCGTGGGTTCGCTCCTTGAAGAGCTGCTGATGGAAGAGGTCGTTGGCACTGAAGGCAACCTGTAATCTGCCGTCCATCCACGATTTGTTGGCACCAAGACTCCAGTTCTGAGTGGGGCTGAACTTCGTTTTGCCCACTTGTCCTCCGTTGTCAAAACTGTAGGAGAGCGACAGTTGATAGTCGTTTGGCAGCGTGAAGTAATTATCAAACGATGCATTCCAAGTTACTCCGTTGTAACTGATTAACTCTCCATGATCGTTTACGGAGAAGCGCTGGTAGGTGATGCTTGTATTTACATTCGGACGCCAGCAGCCGAAGACGTGACCCCAGTTGAGATATGCCATGTATTTCTGCATCTTGTTGAAGTTCATGAATGTACTCACGTATCTTACGGGCTTGTCCTCCGGCACTTCATGAATGTACATGATGGAGTGGTCGGTACGGGTGTATCTCAGCATTCCCATGAAATCTTTCCACTGCACGGAGTAGGTCAGACGATAGGTGTTGACAGGCTGCAGCTTCGGATTGCTGATCTGATACTGAAAGCGCGAGATATAGTAGATGTTCCCACTGAGCTGACTGAAAGAAGGTCGGGCGGTGGTAGTTCGGAAGCTGAGCGAGTGATGCCACGATGGTTCGTTGAGAGAGATACCGAACGATGGAAACCATTGGTCGTAATGACGCTCCATATTGTCGGGAGATTCCTCCGACAGATTGGTGTATCGGGATGTGAGATGCTCGTATCGGATGCCTGCCCACCAGGTCCATTTGCCAACTCCACCCTGATATTGCAGGTAAGCAGCCGTCTTGGTATCGTGGTTTTTGTATTCCGTAGTTCCAAGCATATCGGCAGAACTTTCGGTTTTACCCTTGCCTTCCATCAGGCTCCATTCGCCACCATAGTTGATGGAATGTTTGTCAGAGATGAGTTGCTTGACTTCGATTCTTCCACTATAGATATCGTAGTTGGAATTGGAACGGTTGAGGGTTTCCTGCATCTCGCTACCTTCTTTCTCCGTGATAGGCTGGCTGTCAGAATCCTTGTTCCTGGCATAGTCCAGATAAATCTGTGATGAGAGATGCTTCGACCATTTAGCCAGATGGAAGAGGTTGAAGTGGTGACTGCGCTGGTGTCCCCATTGCTGGCTCTCCGCATCAAAATACTTCATCTCGCCATCCGCATCAGAAAGCTTCATCTCTCTATTTGTATCTTCTCCTGCTGGGTTAGGATAGCGATAGTACTGCTGCTGTTTCTCGCTTCTGCCGCCATTCAGCCAAAGCCCTTCCCATTGTATTCCCACTTCGTGTTGCTTGCTGAGCAACCAGTCGAAGTTGAGTTCTGTAGCGTTATAATTTGCCTTGTTCTTGCCATAGCGGTCGGTTCCGAAGAGATATTCGCCATCTTTGGCTCTTACGAGCGCTTCCTGTGGCTGATGCACATTGTATCGGTTGTCTGTGTAGCCGTAAAATCCTGTGAGCGAAATCTTCTTCGTTACCCAACCCAGGGTCAATTCCTCGTGGTTGGTGTTCACCTCGCTCAATTTATCATACACCTGCATCTTGCCGAATATACCCTCGTCTGTTCTTCTCGTCAGGATTCTCAGTACGGCTCCCGTCGTTGCATCATATTTTGCACCAGGAGTGGTAATGAGTTCTATTTCATCTATCAGCTTCACATCGAGATGAGCGAGTTCGGCAGAGGTAGCCTTCTTGTCGTTGAGATAGATGGTGGGTGCTCCCAGTCCGTTTACTTCCAGAGTTCCATCGGAGGTTTGTTTCATGCCGGGTATGTGCTTCAATACATCTTCCAGCGTTGGCTCCTTTGCCAAAGGAGTGTTGCGGACACGGGTAACCAAGGCATCGTTTCTCATCTTGTACATCGGGCGATGACCTGTTACGGTTACGGCTTGAATCTCGGCCTCCTTATCAGCTTTGATTGAATCTTTTTCCGTCTGTACTGAGTCTGCGGAAACTCCGGATGTCGGGAATTTCCCGTTTTGTGCTGTTGCACAGGTGGCGGTGGCTAGCATCGCACATATAACTGTTTCTTTCTTCATTTTCTTCCTTGCTTTTTGTTTTCGTCTGCAAAGGAACAGCTTTTCGGGCTCAAAATCGCAAATAATCATTACTGAAACATTACGCTGGCAAAATAATCTTGCTTCACCTTATTATATATAGTGAAATCTTTGTACCTTTGCATCAAGAAAAGAAAAAATGATATGAATAGAAGAATCAAACAAGTCTGGCTGCTCGCCATCCTTTCCTCTTTCCTGCTCATAGGCTTGCAGACCTATTGGCTATACAATAGCGTGACCTATTCGATGGGAGAGATGGGGAAGAAAAATGCCGAAAAGGCGGAACAGGCAATAGTCACTTATCAGACAAATATCGGAGCAGCGGTAAAAGAAAAATCACATATCGGTTATGTCGTTACGGCATATTTTTCAGACTACAAGAGTCCCTGTACTACGGTTTGCTCTCCGCTGGATACGGATACAATCATTGGTGGAGTGGTGTATCGCAAGCCGGGATTCGGTAATGTGATGGAGAAGAGAGATACTTTCGATTTGCGTGAGACGGATTCCAATAATTCTTTTGATTGCCTGAATACTTACATCACTTACCAGCTTACCCACTTTGACAAGGCGTATTTTGACCGTTTCATCAGTAGGAAACTGGGCAATGATTTCATCGGGGCAGAGATGAAGACAGGAAAGCATCGTCTGTGGCAGACAAGAATCGTAGAGCCTCCTACCTTGTTTCATCACGAAATGCTGGTAGAAGTGCCTTTCAATCCTATTCAGTATCAGTCGATGCAGATGAGGATGCAGGTGCCGATGCTGCCCATCCTGAAGGGAATGATGTGGCAGATGATAGGAAGTCTGCTGGTTACCATCATGCTTCTCCTGAGCATAGCTTATCTCATCAAGGTGATGCTCCTGCAGAAGAAGGTGGATAAGATGCGAAGCGACTTTGTGCATACGATGATTCACGAGCTGAAACGCCCCGTGCAGACGCTGAAGATGTGTGTATCTGTATTCTCTGCTCAAAAGACAGATGAGAAGGATGAGAATGCTCTCATCATGGAGACGGTTAGAGAGGAAAGCGATAACCTGACCGCCTATCTCGCCAAACTCCGGGAAGTAATCAGGGCAGAGGAACATATCCCGCTCCAGATAACGTCTTTCGATATCCATGCCGCCTTGCTGAATCTGGTGGCTGTGTATCGAAAGAACAGACAGAAGGAGGTGAATGTTTCGCTCGATTACCAGCGCACTTCCGACCTGATGATGGGAGATAGAGACCAGCTTCTGAATGTGGTCAGCAACCTGATGGAGAACTCGGTGAAGTATTCTGGAGACATAGTCAATATCCATGTTGCCTGCCGAGATACCGGGAAGGGGGAAGTCATGATTTCTGTATCAGATAATGGAATCGGAATTTCGCCCGACGAGCAGCAGAGAGTCTGGACGAAGTTCTATCGCAGCAATGCTTACCCGGATATGATGCAGCCAGGCATCGGCTTGGGTTTGAGTTTTGTGGATATGATAGTGAAGGCCCATGGGGGCAGAAAAATGATGCAGAGCGAAGTGGGCAAGGGAACCAGGATTTCAATAGTCATCCCGCAACACTCCTGATGCATCCGGTTTAACGCTATAAACAACAGAAAAAATGATCAAGATATTATTTGCAGACGATGACTTGAAGTATTCCATGTTGCTGAAGAGTTTCCTGCAGCAGCATGGCTACGATGTGACTTATGCCGGCAATGGCAAGAAGGCATGGGAACAGTTCCCGGAGGTGAAGCCCGACCTGGTATTGCTCGACATCAATATGCCGGAGATGGATGGCTATGAGGTGGCTGAGCGCATCAG